>Ga0115849_10042_pt1 | contig 15010 bp, 17 predicted proteins | sample InSIn3SAF170_FD_83863 | JGI IMG/M metagenome (GOLD analysis project Ga0115849, IMG submission 83863) | reverse complement strand
TTTCTTCCAGCCAATCCTACACTCGGTCAAAGAGCCATAAATGTGTATAAAAGTTCTCCCAATGCACTGCAAGGACCGATTCTCATGAATTATCACAGACCTCCTGCTCTACCGATTACTCAACCGCGAGGTGGTCGGAGCTACACGTAGGTCTTGGAATTCATTGGAACGGTTTCCAAGGGCCGAACGGAGGACTCGGCGCGACCGAATCTTCACCCCTTTCGTATGATGGAGGCACCCCGTACATGTCCCCTGGGCATAGACGTGGGAACAGGAAGTACGTGGTGTCCTGACCTAGGATCGTCGCCGATGACACTATTGCGATTGTCTCGATGTACCCACTGCTCATGCACAAGCAGAATTCATCGTGGGCTACCGAAAAACGTCGGATCAAGAGCTTCCCCTGCCCCACTGTCGGGAATAGATGAATGCGCGAAGCCTGACAAATCGCGAGTCGCAGAAGGACGTACTCCTTCAAATCTTGCGCCGACTGGGCCTGAAAATCGACGACCGCGGGCAGCGATTGTGCAACGAGCAGGCGCAAGACTGCGGTTGCCAGCTCGCGCCCTTTACGGCCTTTGTCAAGCTCAACCATAGCCTGAGCGAACGACAGTGCCCTCTTAGAGTTGGTCATACGTATTCCAACCTTGCGCATAAGTTCCACAACCACAGAATTGCTTCTGCGGGACGGCACTATCAATGTGGGCATGTGGGATTGGATGTGGATGTCATTGGCATCCGTCGACGAGTTCGAGGCTGTCGACAGCTGCGGCTGTGCTGCCGAATCTGCGAGCCACATCTGGAGGTATTGCTGAGGTGACACCGTTAAAGCCTCCGTATCTGGCGGGCTGTTTTTTGTGGTGGCCATTGTGGACGTAGTCTATACCTCGAGAGTGTCGGTGCGAAAACGTGGCCAGAAGTTGGCGGGCCATGGTGTGGAAATGTCCTCCCATTTTTATCCGTCACTTGAGTCCAACGGTTCTGCACCCCCGGGGCTCGTAACTTGGATATGCCGTACTTGACCTTATTATGTATCATCTGCTCTTGAGGGCATATATGGTTTCGACTGTACAACGTTTCTCATCTACTTCGCTCGTCTTACTTGTTCCGGTGCTGTCACGCAATGACGCTGCTTAGCAGGACGCAATACCGTGACACCCATCCTCCACGGATCATTATAGAAATCCTGACGCCAGACACCGATCCGGCAACTGTCAATTGGGTCAGAAAGGAGATGCAGTGCATTGAAGTCAGAAGTGCTGCTATGGTGCCTAAGATAGAAGCATTGCGGCGGTGTATTGCAGGGCCTACAACCACACGCATGAACATGGATATTGCAGACACCGGTCCTTGCGAACCTGCTGGGACGGTGGGGACGCTTATAGTTGACACAATCGTTTGGACACGAGAGAAGACTACGAAGACTATGGAAAACATCTTGTGCTTACGCACCAGGATGGATCAGGTAGAGCACCAACTGAACGAAGCATTACTGGGCGTGGGCGGAGATGGTTGGGAGATCTAGTGGAGCGATCTTTTCGCCTCCGAGGTCGTGTGAAGTGTCAGTAGCAATCGAGAACAAAGAGGAGGCTGCTCGGCCCACTGTGCTGGTCGATGTGGGAGTGGCAGTCAGGAGGCAGCTGCAATCCATTGTGTAACGGTGATTGCAGGTGTGCATATATTGGTTCATCATGTGGAGAAGTGGCACGCTGTGATTGGTACGTAGTTCATTACTTGCCATCAGCTTGCCATCTTCTATCTTGAGTGCTATGCATCGTTGCGAGGCTGTCTTGAATCACATTCATTCGCCGTCCACTTCCACCCATGTCCTCCATAGCGGCAGCTCGGCTGGGCTTTCATCTCCTCCCATTCAAACACGAAACCTTGTTCAAACACGTATCGCCCGTCTCTCCGAAAGGAAGACATCACACATTTGAAGATGTAGAGCATGTAGCATAGGAAAAGTGGAGGAAAGGATCGAAAAGGCCGGGGGAAGATATGTATTGAGCTACAAGTCCGCCGAGTCCGACAAAAGCGCAGAGAACGAATTGTCATCCATCATCCGTTGTTGAGCTTCCACCCCGCCGTCATCCTCACCCTCCACCCGAGCCGAGCTAATACTGCCGTCCACGTTCCTGATCCAGGCAATGACTTCATTAGTGCGCGTCTCATTTTGCCGGCATTTTTCATCTAGGCATCTAAACTGGTTCGCTATGGTCTTCTCGTTTAATAATGGTCTTTGAGAGCTCGCGAGGCGTGCTTGCGTTTCCGCAAGCGCCTTCTCCAAGCTCTCCACCCGTGCTAGGACCGTGATTACGAAGCTAACGAGATGTGAGCCCTGAGGTAATCCCGGCCCGCTAGAGCCTGATCGTGGCAGACTGCTTGGCCCTAGGCTCGGCTGACTGGTGGCTGGTTGGTGTGGTTGGACCGAGATTGGTTGGCTCGATGGCCGCTGTACTAGATCATGCATCGCTACTGTGTAGCTGGGCGTTCTGTTGTGTTGAGTTGAGTTCATGTTTCCATGGGAAAAGCTGTCTGCGCGATGTTGTTGACTATTGTTGCTCTGGGAGTATTGAAGGGTGGAGGGATTGTGCGAGAGATACATTCCGCCTTGAAGGTCTGACCATTCATTTGTGGGTTGCTCGCCACTATTGAATTGCGGGGGTTTGTGCAGGGAATTGGGCAGAGCAAAGACAGGTGGGTTGGTCATATTTTGAGAAGCGAGCGGTTGAGTAATCGGTAGAGCAGGAGGTCTGTGATAATTCATGAGAATCGGTCCTTGCAGTGCATTGGGAGAACTTTTATACACATTTATGGCTCTTTGACCGAGTGTAGGATTGGCTGGAAGAAACGATGTGCCGCATTCTGCTGCCCTCGTCATACTCGGCGCGTAGATTCTGTGCCAGGACGGTATTGGCTCGAGGATCCTGGTAGCCCGTTCCAGCGGGTACTGGATGGAAGTACTTGAAGCTGGTAAAGATGCAAACCGTGCGGGAGGCGCTGATCGAGAACAAGTGCTCAGAAATGTAGTTTCACTCACATAATACACCGAAGCCATCGTGGACAGTTTCCCCTGGTGGGCGCTTAGTCGTGGACAATGTAGGGTGGTACAGCAAGGAAGAGAGCAAGGGATCTTAAAGTAGCATGGATCCACGGTTCCGTAAGTTCATAGTCAAGCCAAGTTACTCATGAAGCTGCATCAGCTAGTCGCGTAATTGGGGCTTGTCATCAATGTGAGTGATTCAAGTTGCTTCGCGAGATAAAGGTGGGCACTGGGCGTATGGGCCGGGTGTGGTCTGGCAACTTGGGCCGAAGAGCTCGCGAGCATATCCTGGTCGGTACGCCCGCGACCTCGCAGGACTAATGCGTCAGGTGACATGGACGTTGAAGACGCCGCAGCCTAAACTGGGCAAGCCTCCGATCTTGAGTTGGGGCTTCGGGCTAAATGTCTTGATCGAGATCGATTTATCGAAAGGCCAAGGCAGGCTATCATAGTTCCGCATAATTACCCGGGCACAAATGATCGTCACCCCTGCGGGGTCACCAATCAGAAAATGACAAAACCACGCGGCTACATCAGCGACATCCCGCATCTTGAGGGTAACGCCATTCCACAACAACTTATACAGAACAGTAAATTTATTCACTACATATGTATGGATCGTCATTTCCACTTCTGTATCGAGTCGGTTTCGACCCACGCCAGTAATCAGAATGGACGAGCTGCAGGTATTGCATTCGACTACCGCAGCACAGTAGTACAGATTCTACCTATCATGGGCTTAGCTCGGGAGTAAGAGGATCGCTCAAAAACATTGGAGAGCGGATGGGTTCTCGATACTCCTTCCACTCTCGTGAGTCCTTCGGGTCCCGGAACGGAAGAATGAGGGGTGGTAGTCTAAAGACCTTCGAAATGGATGGAGTGCCCTTGGCGTGCACAACCTCCATGTCCTCACAGCCGCCCATGTCAGGTAGGAGCCTGTCATCTTCGCTTGCTGACGAGCGGGCGTCCATCCATACGTCCTGGTCCTCAACGTTAGTCAAGACTCGTCCTGAAGATCCATCGATGTCAACCACGACATCTCCCTCGTCGGTTGACTCGATTCTGTTGATGACGGTTTTCTTGAGTGATCCGATCTGATATCGATCTTAGTAAGGTGCTGCTGGTGTGCGGAGGCAGGGATTTCTCACGAATTTACTCAACGATGGAGGTGCCTCGTCATTTGTTGCATTCTTCACGAGAACGTTCCACTCATCCCGACGGGGGTTATAAATAAGCTGGTACAAGCTGACTTCGAATTCTTTGGCCAGCATGTGGCCCTTGCGCAGGACGGTATCCCTCCGATTTTTGAAAGCTTCTTTCTTACCTCTGCCTGCACTTTTGTATGTCGCGGGCAGGATTCGCGTGTTTTGCTTCCATTGAATCCTCGGCTTAGGGACCTGCTTAGCGGTTTTTGGTCCTCGTGTTCGAGCCATTGTACCCGATAGGACAAAGGGGGTTTGAATTGGACATGGCGAGCACTGAGAACTGAGTCTCTTATATACATCACAAGGACTGTAGGGCGTGGACAGCTAGAGCAGCTGTCAACAGGTGATTCGATGAACAGGTAGCCAGTTCTCGGTAGTGTGTGTTCACAACACGGCGGCTAGAAGTATTGTTGACGCAGTCTGAAAACCAACCCCCCTCCCTGGCATACGAATAGAACAGCTACAAAATTTCACGACGGTTTCTCGGAGTCCAACAATGAGAGGTCGATAGTTGATCAGCCCACACTCTTGAAAGCAAATGAACAGCATGGCCACGTTTACCCCACCAGTGATTTACTCGCTCGTCGTAGGTGGACTGATTTTTACCTTGCTGGTCCGCCGAGCCGCTTTAGCGCTATCGCGACTTCTTGCTTCTTCTAACACCCGGCAATGGGTGTTTCGATATCTTCAAGCCCACATTTTGCGGCGCACTCGCCTCACACCACCGGTATCGCGACTAGACCTACTCATGCAGCTACTCTACTGGGGTGGAACTAGCTGTTACAATCTCGTCGGTGCACAAACCACGAATGCAGTCAGTCAACGAGCGGCCGCAGCAACGGCCTTCAATACCATTCCGCTGCTCCTCGGCGATCGTCTAGACTTCACCGCGGACATACTCAACATGTCACGCAGATCCTACCGCACACTGCACAGCACTTTCGGTGTAATGGCCACCGCACAGTTGTCGTTGCACGTCATCCTACAGCAGGTGGAACGGAAGTTCAGCGTGAGAGAGTCAAACGATCGCTTCGCGTTGATGGTGAGTTTCGAGTGGTCTGGAGAACTGCGCTAAACTGTTGTCATCCTAGGCTGTCATAGCTCTTGCCATCATGGCCCTGTCGGCGCTTCCATTCCCGCGCTACTTTGCGTACGAGACCTTCCTCTGGACCCACAGGGCTCTTGCAGTGCTCATGATGTATAGCTTATGGCGCTACGATGGCCTGAGCGGCGGCATGAAGCTGTTCCTTCTGGTAGGCCTGTCCGCCTACGTTCTGACTAGCTGCTGCAGGCTCGCGCGCCTGATCTACCATAACTACTCCTTCCGCGGAGGCTGGTCCCGGTGTAGTGTCTTCGCGCGAACGAGAGATCTGAGCGCGGTTGAGGTGCGAATCAACCTCGCTCGTCCCGTCCACGTACGAAGTGGCCAGTATGTCTTCCTCTGGCTGCCAGGAGTCTCCCTATCAGCTTTCGTCCAACTCCATCCATTTTCCATCGCTTGGTGGCACAACGATGTGGACGGGAAGACCAGGGAGCTATCATTGCTCGTGAAGCCGCAACACGGACTTACCGCACATCTGGCGACGCACGCGCACTCGCAGCGCAAGCTTTTGGTGGCTGTTGATGGGCCCTATGGCAAGCCCATCAACACATCGGTATACGGAACCATCCTACTGTTTGCGTCCGACATGGGAATCGCCGGCGTTATGGCGGTGGCGAAGGAGTCAATGAGTATGCGACATCAGTGGAAGTCTAGCACGCGGCGGGTCTACCTGATCTGGCAGGTCAACAATCGAGGTTCGCTTTGCTCGCTACTTGGTGTAATAAAGAAATCACGGTCTGCATACGCTACTGCAGCACCTTGAACCAATAGAATGCGGAAAGAAGTTCTTCATAGTGGGCTATACGCTAACATTAGCGTATGCAGACCGTGATTTCTTTGTTGCACCAAGTACTTCCTCTGTCGAGGCACCGGCTAACGGGGTGCAGAACAATACGAGATCAACAAGCCATTCATGACTGAGCTTCTTGATGACGACGACACGCTTGGTGTAAGTGTCGGCGCCTACGCTGAGGATGGCATTGGTTGTTGCTGACTCGTTCAGGTCCTCGAAGCCACCGTCTACGTTACTTCAGGTTCAGAAGAGATGTCTCACACGGATTCGTGGGGTGAGCGTGCAAAAATGGCATGGGAGACTCCCAATCTAGAAGAACTCCTTGGGAAGTACACTAAGCATCCTGGACGATCTCTAGTCTGTGGTATGGTCAAAGTGCCGAACAGGTTCAATAATGTACCGCTGACGTTTTTCTGCAGTATCTGCGAATCCTCAAGTGAGGGACCGGTTGTCTAGTCTCTGCCGTCGTGTCTTTCCGGGGAAGTTTGACTACCACGAAATGGACTTTCAGCCAGAGCCAGAGCGAAGACTGCTGATCCTGCACCAGTCTCTTCCGTAACGGCTCATACCTACAGTCGAATCAATAACTACAGTTTGGACATGAGACATGTTCGTCTCTTGAAATCTTACACGAGTACTACTGTGGAGCAAACAACTAGGATCAGGACCAGGGTTTCTGAATATTCAACCTGGACAACCTCGACAGGGTTTACATGTGAGGTTACGCTAGTTTATTGTAGTGTAAAAATCAAAGCTGCAAGTCGGCAAGTTACAGTAGAAAGTGGGGTTCCTCGTGATTGGGAGTCGCATGCGACGTAGGACAGTTCTTCTGCAAGTTACCCGGAAGTCTAATTTATTGATCTCCAGACATCGTGGAGTGGCGTGGCGTTATTACGTTCTCCTCGAATCGCTGATAGGCTTAGACTGCCAAATCAAAGACTTTTCACCCACGGTAGCATTTGGAACTCACAACTACGCATTGTCAATCAACATAATTACGATATCCATGGGAGCTCTTTGTGATCATTGTGACACCAATCTTGCGGGGTATTACTCGTGAGCTGGGGTGTGATTCATTCGTGAACTGAGGTCGTGAGCTGGGGTGTGATTCTTCAGTGGTGGATCTGGGGTATGATTCTGCAGCCAGTGGATCTGGGGTGCGGATTCCTCGACGAGGGGGAGGTACGATTCTTCACTACAACCCATTGGGTAATGTCACCAGTGAAGCAGAGATCTTCATCCTGCGTATACGAGCCAAACGACTATTGGCTTAGGTTGGAGAAGAGCTGGTTTGACTCCAGAATTTTGACGGACCAAGTATTCCTCCTTCAGTATAGTGGAAAGTTGTGCTGCGACAACTGGCGCTGTTGATTCGAATACTTCTAAATAGTGACAGAACAAGCCGACCAAGCATGTTACACACATGCGTACTATTGAGTCAGTCTCATTCAACGTGATGAAGGCTAGTTTCATTGCCCTGCCAGGCGAGATTTGCAACCGCTTCTACCACTTCGTGTTTCAACCGGTCACCGTCCTCATCACCATCGGAGACACGAAAGATAACGACATCTACAACATTCCATTGTTTCATTGCCTCAGCGCGGATGACGTGACTGTGGGTCTATCTGCATCCATCAATCTCTCGCTTGTTTGTAAGCAAATTTGCGAAGAAGTTCGACTACTCCTCTACCTGAACACCACATTCGTCTTCGACCATACGACTGCGGCTACCGTCTTCCTTCGTCGATGTAGACCGGAAGCTTTAGCCAGTATCCAGAGTATTCGAATTGACCGATGCTTGGGTAATCCTCGTGAAAGCGAGTGGTCGAGGATGTATATTAAAGACGCGGAAGCTGCCTGGGCGATGGTATACCGAGATATGGGAGTCCGACTTGCCGGTACGTAGTATATCTCTCCCGTCTTCCTTTACTAATATACCAATCTTAGGCCTCAAGAGCCTCTACCTAACAGTCGAGTTCTCCTATACGCTACGAAAATTCGAGAACGGCTCGGTAGAAAAGGCATTTTTTGACAGCTGGATATACAACTTTGGTCGACGCTTATACTTCGCCGATGTATCCGTTATCGAGGCAAAAGGCGATCGTAGTCTTACAGCCCAGAGTCGTATTAACGTCTGTCGAGCGATAGCCAATAACTATATGATAAGAGAAGGACGTCAGGGACGAGATCTCACAGAAGCAAAGCAACCACGCACTATTATGCTGAGGGTGGCACCTACTTCAAAATCCACCAGTGGGGTTTCGCGAACTAAGAGAGCCGGCCTCGACTCGTTCCATACCGCTGATCCCGTACTGCACACCCTCAATCCGAAGAAATGGGAAGATTAGGTAAAAGACTGGCGTATGAGTGGATTGCAGAACCTTACAGTAAAATCTCGCGTCATTTAAGTAAGGTTTTAGTCAGAAGCGTCTTGACGTGCTTGTGAGGCCTGCTGTATCCCATGACCTTTATCAAAACAATATGCCTGATGAATTATTGGTGAAGCCACAACGAGATGGACGAAAAGTGCGATGGTCAAAGTGCACGCTATCAAAATGAGATAACATGAAAATTGGGGTATGAGGAATCAACAGTATGAAAACCCTTAGATATGATTAGTTGCATACAAAACCTGAAATCCTGTGCACAGGCAATGTGCGGCAAAGTAAGGTGGTGTATCGCTCGACATGCTTGTGCAACTACCAGGATTTTAACTACGCTCGCTCGTTCTCTATTGTACCACTTGCTTTGTGAAATACGGCGAGTAATGCATAATTGTCTAACCACAAATAAACGTAAATTAGGCCGCTATCAAGTACAAGTAATACGCGCTAAAGCACGTGCAATTACACCTTCACATACGTGGTACCTCAGCGACGATGCATAAAGATCCGAACGCGATTTGACACTACAACCTCTCGTCGAATGATCCAGCGAGCTGTATCGATATTACGGTCGACCAACGGACTCAGATTCTCCTCGCAGCTGCAGTATTTCCCACAAGAATTCAGTGCATAACGATGACACCACATTCGCACGTTGCACGTCTCTGTGCACGCGACTTCATGATTCAACTCCACTCTCACTTGCTCTTTTGCCACGTCGAATTTCATCCCATACCTCACTCATAATCCAGCGCCTCTGTCCACCCAGAAGTGAGATATTTCTGTTCACCCTGATCAGAAATCGGGAATGCGAGACGGCCGGATGTGGATTTGTTGTCCTTACACGTATCCACCGCGACATGACGTTTAGCTGGAAGGTACGGCTCTGTTACTTGCTCTTTCTCATACCGTGCCTCGTCTTTCAACCCATTGACTGACTCTCCCTCGAGCAGCTTCTCAATGTCTCGCACATTTAGTAAACTGTTAGGCGAGAGGTCGGTCCAAGAGAGAAGCCGTGCCGGCGTCACACAATATTCATCCAGATGGATCCTAACAGCGTCTCACCTGACACGGTTCTCCTAGCATTCTCCTGAGGAGCGCTATGCCTTGCTGATGCGGTGCTGACGGTCGATGCACGGAGATCTGCAGCACAGTCCATGTTTGGGAGGTGCTTGTTGATAGCTGTGCATGGGCGATAGAGCAGCACAGGAGAATATTACGGAAGGTTTATGTGTGAGCAGGGGCGGTCAAACTACTCAACTTGTCATGTACACCATGTGGCAACAAATGCTGGTTGATCCTGCATCCGCAGCTGACCGTCTTTGATGACGACGGTGGAAACGATTCGCAGAACGATTAGTGACATCCCAACCTGTGGTTGGTGGGCAAACAGCGACATGGCGGTCGTTGATCATCGGCAAGAATTTATGAACACGAGGGACCGTCTGTGAGACCTGAAGCTTGGATGCTCGGGGCTGAGTTGATCTTGCCGTGCGCATAATCTATGGACACGGTTTGTCAATGCTCTCTCTAACGGTCACATTTGGACCTCCATATCACAAGGGGCGTCCATGGCCGGGCACTACGCCACGGCATAGCTTTGAAATCGCATCGGGATTGGACACCACGGGCCTCTGAGCACTCACCTGATGCGGCCAGCGAGCGGGGTATACAGCACGCCGCTGGTTGAACTCGAGTGAAATTGCCTCAACTTGTGATGGGCCCGGCCGCATCGAAAATTTAGCTGTTACGCAAGGTGGGCTCAGCCAGCGAACCATCTCGACCGTGTGGCTTCCAGCTGAGACCATGTGTATATATATCTCTGAACTCCCCAGCTGATCGATGGCAACCTTTGTTCTCCTACTATTTTCCAAGTTTCTCTTACATCTTACATTATTAACATGCCCGACCACCGATCTATAACAGTTCTTGCCGAGGATGACATCCCCGAAGTCGACATTACACCTCAAGTCGAGTCTATTGTTCAGGTGGTCAACGACTTAACTCGTCAAAACCGTACCCTGAGAGAGGAACTACAGAGCCAAGCACGGTTAATAGAGGGACTAAATGGCCAATGGGAAAGGACCATGCAATTGCAGCGACGGCTAGGGGCCCGATCCATGGATGCGCTCCATCAAAGCATACATAACAGGGTGCGGCAGATGCGGGCACTGAAAGAAGAAATCCGCCAGCTCCGCACATTACACCCTCTCGTTTGTCAGATTTGCATGGAACATACGAAATCAATGTTTACAATTTGTGGACATGGTTACTGTAACGATTGTCTGCGTGGATGGGTCGCAAGAAATCCTACTTGCCCACATTGCAGAGTCCCCATCAACATGAAAGACGTGCGACGCCTCTATCTCGAACCACAAGCCCACACCGAAACGCGTGTGATTGACCAGACCTACAACGCGAGAGCATCGGGCAGCCAAGACAATCCAGAAGTTGGTCGCGGAGCACCGCCAAACAGCTATTTTCGGTCGACCAGTGTCGAAACTGAGGTGATCGAGATAAATTCCAACGATGAAGATGAGCTATAACGGTCCGAGAACAACAGTCTGTGGTGTCAGGATTTCCCCTTTAACGAACGGAGGTGCTGCCACAAATGGAAGCCGGTGCTAGATTGGGCAATAGCAAATGGCCTTGTATGTACAAGTAATTGAATGTTCCTGTGTTTGAGTAATATAATACACAATACCACCTCACTCTTTATCACTCTGCTGTTTCGTTAAGACAGGCATAAACCAATTCTGTCCCCTGTGGGTCATCCTCCCCTAGTATACTCGTCATTCAAGGATAGGCGGTCGCTGTGGACAACAGCTCCGTAAGAATAACACTTCCGTGAGCGATCATAATCCTTGAAGTAACTCCTACCCTAAGATAATGGATTATTCAAGGAAAAGCTATCCCTCGGGTAGGTTATCCTTAGAAATAATAAATCCCCAGGGAAGGCTGTTCCTCAGGGTCATTCATCCTCACAGGCCGTGATTCCCCAGGGGATTGAGCTCCCTGGGGGCAATACTCCATAGGTAGCTCGGCTACTCAAAAGTAGCACCCCCTCTGCTCTATCCGCCCCCTCCCCATCTGTCAATGAACAACAGAAATAAGAGCGCTATGCAGGTAATGGTAAAGCGAGCCGTGCTCACTGAAGACAATCAGGAAGTATCAAGTAAGTGTATCACCGCCATTCAAGAACGATCACTCACGCATACACAGATGGCCTACACCTGGGTCCTTTTCGGACGTGTATTGATCTATATCATCTACTGTCTTGTTCTGTGCACTCTGCCCGCGCTGGGTGGCTACAAGGTCTTCCGTGCACTACTAGCGTCCTTCATCTATGCCTGCCTTATGGTGGTATTGACTCATGTACTAGGCAGTTACTGAAATAACGGGACATGATAGCGGGTGACATGGTATACTATGTATCTTTAGTCATGTTTGACAGTTAGCAAACTCCACAATTCATCTATCAAACAATCCTAGTACCAGATCGACATGTTCTCAATGCTTCTTCCTAACCCCAGTCAATTTCTTCATCAGCTGCCCACCAGAAATACCACTGTCCAGAATCCGAACAAAAATGGAACTTCCCATCCTTTTCGATCCAATATTCATCTGAAGTGCGAGCTCCACAGGCTTCACGGCCGGGGAATGTTTCGATTGTGTCCGGATCGTCGTGTCGCACGCAGTCGTGATCTAGCTGCCTGGCTGTAGTAGCTTCTGCCGTACTGAGCCAAGGTGCCCGGAGAATCATCCACTCGTCATCGTCTGACGTCGCCGACAACCCCGGAAGGCAACAATGCCACGTTCCTTGGGCCAATTTGGCACATGACGGGAAGTCTGCTGTCCAGTGGGAAAATTCGTTGTCCAACAATTGGCGAAGCTCGATTAACTTGAGATAGATGTCGGTAACCGTAGCCAATACCCAGGTCAGCTGTGACAGTGGAGGACCAATCTCAGAGACGACCTGTTCTAGTACGTCTGCGAGGTTAAATCTCGACTGTTGAGCCTTCATTGCTTTTGTGAATAGGGTTTGACCGAGTATGCAGGATGGCTTCGAAGCCCCCTGTTCGGCTCCTAAAGCGTCATGAAGCGCAACGATGTTTTCAGTTGCTCTCATGTACAAATTGTAGGCTGTAATTCCGATGTATTGCCGCATCTTTCTTGGGTAGGCGACGTAGGCTGCTGTTGTCTGTTGAAGAGAAAAGATCGATGATGAACGCCATCACCGGCCTTGTGTACTTGTCTGCGTACCAGCAGACACAAAGCCTCTGGGCGACATCCAGCAGCTGAATTGGCGCAAGACTCGGCGTTGCCGGCACAACTTCCGCCTAGTTTGCCACAACAGCAGTGTACCGTATCCAATCAGTCACACAAAGGGCTCGACGTGTGAGCCTGGTGGCGGTCTGACCGAAGCAATTAATGGGACTTCGTACTGAAGCGCTCACTTATCAATGCTGGCACTCAAAGCGAGACAGTGCAGGGGTCTGGACCGCCTCGAGACACGGGTCACAACCCCTCTTCATCGGTCAAGGCCTGTCCTGGACCAAAAGACCGTTTCCAATAATGTGGACAAGGCAGACTGCCAGCATATTGAACCGTTGGAGCATCATCTTTACTGGCCAACGGTGCAGGCCAGAGGGGTGGTCGCAAGGCTTAGAAGAAGCTCTGCTCGCCTGTAAAGCACAGACCCCTGCGGCAGAGTCACAGTTCACCGTGTCGTCCTGTGCTCACCACAACGACTGCAAGATTGCAAGGAACCCTTCCTTTAGCGGCTTTCTCTTAGCCGCACTGTTATAGCTTCCAACCAAGTCAAGTCTCATTTGGATTCGATCGCATGTGAATAGGGGACAAATAACGTGGGCAACTCTCAAATCCAACCTCCACACAAGAAGATGAACTTAAGCAAGCGAGAGCCTTATGAGCTTGACAGCACGTCGCAGGGCGGTCGATGATTCTTGTGTATCTGAACGGCAGAATTGCGAGGGAAAAAAAGGGAAAGGATACAGGTGAGGTCCAAGATTTGTACATATTGAATCCATTTCTGTCGTCCTACCAGCCTGAGCGAACCCTTCAGACGCCTTCCAGACGCCATCCAATTTTCAACTCCGATAACACTCCGTCATCATCTAGGTACAAAACACCTTCTGATGTTGTAACCCCAATACCCCGGCAGACAATCTTGACACCTCATTTCGTACCCAGTGAGGTGAATGTGAGTGCGAAAGCCACAAAGAAGCCGGTAGTGCCCAAGGCTGATATTCCCACACTCGTCTGTTTCCATTTGCCCATAGAAAGTAGGCCCAAGAAACCGACTGATCCAAATAGCACGTAGACGTTGAAATGATTGTCCACCAAGGAAAAGTGCTGTCCGAGTGAAACAGCGATGATGTTGGCCAATGGTATCAACAAGCCAAGCACGATGAGGCTCGAGTCGATTGGGATCTGTAGCGCACCCTTTTCAGAACCTCTGAAAGCAAGGAGGACTGCCGACAAATGCTCTGGAATATTGCCGAGTATGCCAAAAATCCAATATATTCCATTCTTATGTGCCGAGAAATGTTCAGAATGTTGAATAGTTTGAATCAATCTGTTCTGCATATAGTATGCCGCGACACTAGCACCGGCAAAGAGAGCAAGGCTTGCTGCACAAATGATGCTAGTGCCACCTTGCCGTGTCCGCAAACCTTTGATCAATGGTGGATGTTCTTCTTCTCCCGCCGTAGTCGCAGCGGCCACCGCCACTGTTTCTTCGTCCGGCTTTGCTAAGGTGAGCCGCAGGTCCAACCGTTTTGATAGAGACTTCGTAATCATAAAACCGAGGAAGAGCCCGGTTCCCGCCGCCAAGATAGTGATTTGACCTCCTCTGTGACGAATAAACGAACTTGCGAGAAGTAGACCAGCGAGTACGGAAGTACAAGCGAAGTAATAGGCGGCAGCTAACCTGCTGACAGGGCTTTCCAACACTACGCTTTTCCAGCACAACGTGAGAATGACGACGCCGAGTAATAGAACAGAATTCGAAGCGACACTACTTAACAAGGTTGACATCACCGTGTCCGACTGATCATTGTAATATGCGATACCGAGAAAGAAGATCTCCGGCACATTGCCAAATACAACGTTAATTATAGCGGCCCATTTCTCTCCCACAACAGCGCCAATCAATTCGGTTGCGATGCAGAACACGCCTCCTTGTGCGGCCGCGCCCAGGAGACAGGTGCAGGTAGATCCAAGCAGGGAATGGTCCGAGGCTCTAGCTTCACCTACAACAAAGGCTGTAGACGTAGCGGCGAAAGTGACCAAGATGATGTTTGTTAAATGATCCCATCGTTTAACACAGTCTATCAGAATTCGCGCGAAGGACGTGGTTGATATGTCGATGCTGGATTCGGCGGACATTCTGTAGCTGAAATTCGTTATATTGATCAAAGTCTGTGTGTCGAGTGTAGAGCGCGAGGACAGATCAACTCA
>Ga0115849_10040_pt1 | contig 15258 bp, 11 predicted proteins | sample InSIn3SAF170_FD_83863 | JGI IMG/M metagenome (GOLD analysis project Ga0115849, IMG submission 83863) | reverse complement strand
CTAGGGTCGTTGGGTGGATAGTAGCGTCCGCGATCGCTATCATTGGCATTAGTTAGATAAAATGTAGGATTGATAGGCAGCGTAGCAGCATTTGAAGCTAGAGCAATGCCTGTATCTGGTGCTAGTGCTACTTTAGTGATTCGTGCTATACGCAATAGTGCAGCTAATACTGTCAACACTGCTGAGGTAATAGCAGCAGACCAAAGCGATCCCGATTCACCCCATAATAACCAAGTAGCAGGAGAAGATGACCAAGATAGCGTCACAGTACCAAATCAATCCGTAGATCTAGCAGTCACAAAAACTGTTAACAATTCTACGCCCAGCGTCGGACAAAACGTAACATTCACAATTACAGTTGCTAATCCTGTTGCTTCTACAGTTACGGCGACAAATATTGGTATAAATGACGTTTTACCACAGGGCTTAACTTATCAGTCTCATAACGAATCTACAGGTACATATAACAGAACTACTGGAGTCTGGAGTGTCGCTAGCCTAGCTCCTGGAACCACAGCTACTTTGACACTTGTAGCTCAAGTAACAACATCGGGAGCAAAGACAAATACAGCCCAGTTAAGCACACTAGATCAATCAGATCCTAACGCTAATAACGACAGTGGTAGCGCTACTGTTACAGCCACTACTCTTCCTCCAAACCTAGTTTTAGTTAAACGAATCACAGAAGTTGCTGGAACTCCTAGCTCTGGCTTTAATGACTTAACTACTGGTTCTAAGGCAGCAGATGATAATAATGCTAACTGGCCAACTCCTCTAGCTACTTACCTACGGGGTTTGTTCAATGGTGGCTCGGTTGCTCCTGGCGCTGAAGTAGAATATACAATTTATTTCCTTAACAACCAAAATGCCGCAACTAACGTCACTATTTGCGATCCTGTTCCAGCCAACATGACTTTTGTAAGTGACGGCTACAACAGCGCTTCTCCTCGTCCTACCGAATCTGGCGCTTTACCAACAGATACAGGCATTGCTCTAGCTTCAAATGCTGCTACGCTGCCTATCAATCCTACATTTTATCTAACTAATGCCAATGATAGCGATCGCGGACGCTACTATCCACCCAACGACCCTAGCACCCCCAATGCCTGCAAGCGTGTAGATGCCGCAGGCTTAGTGACTGCTACAGGTGCAGCAGCTAATACCAATGGCGCGATCGTTGTTAATGTAGTTTCAGGCGCAAATCAATTACCACCTGCAACTGCTTCAGGAAACCCCACTAATTCCTACGGTTACATCCGCTTTAAAGCTAGAGTTAGATAAATTGCGATCGTCATCATCAACTCTACCCCTAGCGCAAATTCTCGAAAATTTCAATCTTTACCGCCATATCTAAATCGCGTATAGTCTTGATCTACCCCCAAGCAACAAGCAAGACTATTTTCTATGGTGAGAGATTTAGAGCGGGTTCAAAACAGCAGCGAATTTCCTGAAACTGCGCCTGCTGGCTTACCTGTATTTTTTCGGACTTACAGCCGCCGCACAACAGCCGGAAGGGAAACTTGGCAGCAAGTATGCGATCGCACGCTCCAAGGATTAACTCGCTTAGGCAAGCTTACCCCACAACAAGCTGCTTTAATCGCCACAATGCAGCAGCAGCTAAAATCTCTTTCTTCCGGTCGTTGGCTGTGGGTAGGCGGTACAGAATGGATAGAAAAGCCGGAAAACTTCTCCGGCGCGTACAACTGCACCAGTACCAACGTTGTAGACTGGCGGGCTTTTGGCTTGATGATGGATTTGGCAATGATGGGCTGCGGTACAGGTGCGGTCCTCGAACCAAAATATATCAACCAACTGCCACCGATTCGCAATCACCTAAACGTCACGCTGCAAAGTGAAATTGGTGCTACTCCGGCAGATTTGCGCCGCCAGCAAACAGAAGTAAGAATTGAAGGCAATAACGTCACAATTTATGTAGGTGACAGCCGCGCTGGTTGGGTAAAGTCATATCAAACGCTTTTAGAACTATCTAGTGACGAGCAATTTACTGATGTAGTTAATGTTTGCATTGATTTAAGAGATGTCCGCGCCGCAGGAGAACTTTTAAAAGGCTTTGGCGGCGTTGCTAACCCAGTTAAATTACCGGAATTATATGATCGCTGTGCAGCTATCCTCAACAAGGCTGTAGGGCGACAATTAAATTCTGTAGAATGCTGTTTATTAATAGACGAAGCGGCTGTAGTAGTCGTGGCTGGAAATGTGCGCCGCTGTCTTCCTGGGGAAGCTTTGGTACATACCGAATCAGGATTAGTGCCGATCGCAAAAATTAGAATAGGCGATCGCGTACTGACAAGTAAAGGTTTTTATCCAGTTACCAACTTCTTCGATCAAGGCGTTCAATCTCTATGCCGAATTAAAACTCAAGATGGCTATTTTGAATGTACTGCCGACCATAAAGTTGCTGTCTTAACCGACGTTTACGGTAACTACGAGATGGTTAAGGCTCAGGATCTCAAAACAGGCGATCGCCTCATTTTTGTGCCGCAAGCCATCCCTGGAACGGCTACAGAACTGCCAGAATTTAAAATTGCGACCGCACCTCATGCAAAACGCATTACAATCCCTGCTTTAACGACCGAGGTAGCTTATTTCTTAGGTTATCTTCACGGTGATGGTTCAGTTGCCTCCGATGGTTGGCGAGTGCGATTTCGTATAGCACAGCATCAATCTGAAATTATTGAGCGGTTAGTTAATGTTGCTAAACAATTTGGTCTTGATACCTATACGCTAAGAACTCTAGAACAATGCCAAGCTAAAGTGTTCGAGCTTCAATTTAACTCCAGCGATCTTAATCGTTATTTGGCGCAGTTCAAAAAAGCCTCTACCTCAATCTCGATTCCAGATTGTATTTTGCTTGGCACTCTTGATATCCGTAAAGCTTATTTAGCTGGACTTGCTGATGCAGATGGATGTCATAGTCAAGGCGTATTAGTTGCGTCTGTGCATGAGAATTTTCTACGCCAAGTGCAAGCAGTTTATGCATCGCTCGGTATTACAACGCGCCAATGCTCATCAATTCGTAAAAGGAATAATAAGTGGGAGGGAGGGCTAGTAACAGTCGGCTGTGATGCCTACGAACGCACTGTAACGCTGCTATCAGAATATTTTGCTCATTTTTCCTTAAATCAGCGAAACCGTCCAGGATCTTTTAAGGAACATGGGTTTCCTAAAGAAATGGCTAGACCCTTAGTAAGTAGTTATAAATATGGTTGGGGAAATCAACAAGAACAGATAATAGCTCCAACTCTCAAAAAATTACTTCCTAATGTCACAGATTTAGTTCCAATTAAAGTTAAATCTGTGGAAATGGATGTAAGAACATGTCATACCTACGACATTGAAGTTGCAACAATTCATGAGTTTGTTTGCGAAGGCATTTTAGTATCAAATTCCGCCGGAATGCGGCAAGGGGTTAGCGAAGACGAGTTATTTGCTAATGCTAAAGGCAATTTATGGCATCAAGATGAAAACGGTAATTGGCGGATCGATCCCGAACGCGATGCTTTGCGAATGGCAAACCACACGCGGGTATTTCATCGCAAACCTAGCCAAGAAGAATGTATTAGTGCTGTTAGACAGCAATATTATTCAGGAGAAGGCGCGATTCAGTGGGCAGGAGAAGCGATCGCAAGAGCAAATGCAGATATCCTTAATACTCTAGAACTAAAACAAGACTTTCTCAAAACATACGCAAATTCTGAAGCAGAAGCGCGTTTGTGGCTGCAAAATCTTTCTCCCCAAATGCCAGCAGCAGAAATAGAACATCGGCTTGCTAGATATGCTCTCAATCCTTGCGGAGAAATTATTGGTGCTAACTTCCACTGCGTTTCTGGAGAAACTTTATTAATTACTCGTGACAGCATTCACAAAATTAAAGATGTAGTAGGAGAACAAATCGAAATTTGGAACGGTAAGCGCTGGAGTAAAGTAGTTCCTTTCCAAACAAATACCGGACAAAAATTATATAGAGTTCGCTTTGGTGATGGTTCTTACTTGGATGCAACAGAGTATCATCGTTTCTTTGTTAAAGATAGATTCGGCAAAGAATATAAAGAGGTACAAACCAAAGATTTATTAAGTTACAGCAAATACAGCATTCATACTGAACCGTTTGCAATTGATTATCAAGAGGGAGTTGCTGTCGATTCAGCTTATGCCTATACCTTGGGGGTAGCTGTAGGTGACGGAACTTTAGATAGCAATGGTAATGCTAAAATCCGTCTCTATCAAAATAAGGCTGATCTTTTGGTTGCAGGGAAAAAATCACCGGAAAGAAACTACAGCTATCTACCGCCATTTGTAGATGTTACGGACTTAGGGTTTTCAGGAGAACTATTGCATCGCTTGAAAAACGACGCAGATTCATTAAATGCGATCGCAAGTTGGAACAGATCGGCTATTCTTGCTTTTATAGCTGGACTAGCTGACAGTGATGGTTCTAATACTGCTAGCAATGGCATCAGAATATATGTTTCTGACTACCAAAGAGCATATCGTTTACAACTACTCTTGGCTAAATGTGCCATTAGGTCGTCAGTAAATATCATGGCACGTAGAGCTATTACCACAAATTTAGGTAAAAGAGCAAAAGACTTGTACTATCTGCAAATTACAGATTGTGCAGAGATTCCATGTCAACGTCTAGATACTACTAAAGGACATAAGCCAACTACAAAAGGAAAATGGCAAAGTATCCAAAGTGTGGAAGAATTACCAGGACAGCACGACACTTATTGTTTCAACGAACCAGAATTTCATAAAGGTGTTTTTGGCAATACATTGACTGGAAATTGCAATTTATCTGAGATTCATGTCAATCAAATCAACCCACATAACTATCAAGAACAAGTAGATGCCTTTACAGCAGGAGCATTATCTGTTGCTTCTTTATTGAATCATCAATTCCTTGAAGAAAGATACCAAAAATCGCGGGAACTAGACCCAATTGTTGGCGTATCATTCACAGGATTATTTGACTTTTTTGTACATGCTTTTGGCACAGATTGGCTGCGCTGGTGGGCAGCAGGAAGACCGCAAACAATCCAAGGAATTGAGTTTAAACAGCAAGAAGAAAAATATCTAACTAAGTGGAAAGATATTGTCCATCAAGTAGTATGGGAATACTGCGACCTGCATAATATCAAACGCCCAAATCGCTGTACAACTATCCAACCATCAGGCACAAAATCTCTACTTACAGGCGCTTCTCCAGGCTGGCATCCCCCCAAAGCCCAACGTTTTATTCGCAGAATCACTTTTCGTAAAAATGACCCTGTAGCCCTAGCTTGTATCGATTACGGCTACAACGTTGTTCCGTCGCAATCAGATAAAGACGAAAACGGTAATTTATTGCACAATCCCTTCGACGAGCGATGCAGCGAATGGTTGGTAGAAATTCCGGTGGCTGTACCTTGGGCAGATTTACCTGGAGCAGATGAAATTGATATTAGCCAATTTAGCGCAGCATCTCAAATGGATTTCTATATGCAAGTACAGAAATTTTATGTAGCTCACAATACCAGCGCCACAATTGAGCTAAGAGAAAACGATATTGAATCGTTGGGAAAGCGCATCTATGAAGCTATCCGCGATGATGAAGGTTATATATCTGCGGCGCTGCTAGCGCGATTTGACGCGCATCAGACCTTCCCACGCTTGCCTTTTGAACCAATTGATAAAGAAACTTACGAGCAATTGATGCAAGGAGTGAAAAGCCGACGGCAAACAGATGACTTCTATTCTGCTTTAAGTCGTTATGATTCTGGCGAACTATCGGAATCTGGACCTGCAGGTTGCGACTCAGATAAGTGTTTGTTCTCTACTGAACAAAAAAGCGGGTGAGATAGAACGGTAAAGGTTAAAAGAGAATTTTCCTTTAACCTTTTATCTTCAGGAGCAGGAAGTTCTTGGCAAAGAACGTTAAAATCCCAGTGAACAGCGTTGACAATCAGGAATTTTGAGTATGTTCGTTGATGAACTAACACCAATATTTAGAGAATTTACCCAGCATCCGGTTTCATTTTTAGGCGGACTTTGTTCTGGGTTGCTGCGACTCAACTTAAATGACGACCCTGTTAGAAGCTGGCTCCAGCAGCAAGGCGGTTCTGTCCCAAGTAGTTCAACTCTAAATCAGCACAATAACGGTAGAAGTAGCGGACCTCAGTCTATTTCGATTGAATAATGTTGGTAGGGCGGTTAGTTCAGTGCTAACCGCTACAAGTAAAAGTTTTGTAATGCAGATGACCTTTGCAATTGAAGGAATAAGCTATGATATGACGTATGCGTAAGTTCACTCCTGTTTTTGGTAGGAATAGCTATGCTGCCATTATGGTTGGCAAAACTTCATATCCACCATTGACAATTCTGATAAGACCTTGCTTGCTGGCAATGTTCGCTATCCGTCTGGCTTAAGACTTTCGCACCTCGTCTAGACTTAATGCGATCGATATGACTATTTACGTTGGAAACCTCTCCTACCGAGCTACTGAAGAAGATCTAAGAGCAGTATTTGCTGAATATGGCTCGATCAAAAGAATTGTTTTACCTACAGACCGAGAAACCGGACGGATGCGAGGTTTTGCTTTTGTGGACATGACAGAAGATGCCCAGGAAGACACAGCAATTACTGAATTAGATGGTGCTGAGTGGATGGGTCGCCAATTAAGAGTAAATAAAGCCAAGCCTAGAGAAGATAATCGGCGCGAGGGTGGCGGCGTTTCTAGGAGAAATGAATATTAACTAAGAGCAATACTAGCAAGATAATTAGCTAATTTTGTAAGCCACAAATTTGCTAATTGCCAGCTAGAGTATTTTGAATAAAAGTTAACATATCCGACTAGTTGTAGCAAAGGTAAGTAACGTTACAAATAGTCGGTATTTTTATGTATATGCCTAGATTTTATAAAACTTACACTTATTTATGCTATTTTATGCATAAAAGTACAACAAAGGGTAATCTCAGCAACTTTTAGCTACCACAGTTTAAACGATTTGAGAACTAATTGATATTCACTAATCAATTTAAATGTTCATTAAATATAATGATTTCAAAACCTGACGCTTCAGAACGAATGGAGCAAATAGATAATTCATTTTTACCTCTAGTTAGTATTATCACGCCATCCTATAACCAAGGAAGTTTTATTCGGAGAACAATTGAAAGTGTATTAAGCCAAAGTTATCCAAATATCGAATATTGGGTAATTGATGGTGGTAGTAAAGATAACACTATCTCAATTTTAAAAGAGTACGAAAACGATCCTCGGTTTCATTGGATTAGTGAACCAGACAAAGGACAAGGAGATGCAGTTAATAAAGGATGGCAACGCTGTCAAGGAGATATATTAGGATGGCTAAATTCTGATGATACTTATCTTGAGGATGCGATAAAAACACAAGTAGGGGCATTAATTGAGCATCAAGAGATAGGGTTAGTTTACGGTAATGCTTTGTTTATAGATGAAAGTGATAAGATAATAGGGAATTATCACACAAGACCATTTGACAGAAAGCGCTTTTTGCACGTTTCTTCAATTGCGCAACCTACTGCATTTTTTCGTCGTAGTTTGTTGGAAAAAAGTGGCTTACTTAATATCAATCTACACTATGCACTCGACTTTGAATTTTTCCTTAGACTGATGTGGCACACAACATTTTTATATACAGGAAAACAGGTAGCAACTTACCGACTGCATCAATCTTCTAAAACAGTAGATGGATATAAGCAAATGCTAAGTGAAACTATTGCAGTGGTAAAACAAGTTTGCGATGAATATCCAATAGCATTAGCTAGAACAAAAATGAAGGCAATTAGTGACTGGTATTGGATGGGAGCAATCAACAGCTTAGAATCAGGAAATTATACTGATGTTCGACAATATGCAAGAGATGCTATAAAGTCATATCCAATACGCCCTCGAATAGGAATATTTTTATTAAAAGTTTTTGACACTATTTTTCATACTAAAGTTTTTGAAACAGCAGTTGGGCTTATTGATAGGGTAACGTACAAGCTAAACACTACTAAGTTGTGAATTATGCTTTATTTTATTAATTATGAAAAATATTTTGTTTGTGTCTCCTTATGCTGTAGTTCCACCACGTTATGGCGGTCCTTTAAGAGTTTATAACTTATGCTTGAATTTATCGCAGTACTACAGAGTAAAGCAGTTTGCGCAACAGGTACAGCGTAGTAATATGTCTTGGAACTTGTCGCCTTTAATTCAACAAGTTCAACCCAATTATACAGAGTACAGTAGCAGAAATCTATTGAGTTTATTTCTATACGCACTTACTAGCTTAAAGTGGAATTGTCCTCCTGTCTGGCAAAGCGCTGTACTTGAAATTAGTAATCCATACTGGTTACGGGAACAATTAAATTGGGCAGATATAATTCATGTTGAACACCCCTGGCAATTTTCGTGGATTCATAAGCACGTAGGGAAAATTAAACCTATTATTTTTTCTGCCCATAATGTAGAAAGTATATTGTATAAAACTGAGCAAATTTTCGCTCCTAGATTAGTTGCTCGTAAAATTATTCAAGCTATTCATTCGCAGGAATTATTTGCAGTTAATCAAGCAAATCATGTTGTGGTAACTGCGCCAGAAGACTTACAATTGCTCGTCCAAAAGTATGCTATGTCACCGCTAAAAGCTACGCTGATTCCTAATGGTGTAAATTGTACGACACTTATTCCTGCTGATTCAGTATTAAGACAAAAGCGCAAGCTTGAATTAGGATTATCTGACAAAAAAGTTATCGTCTTCTCTGGATCGATGCATCGACCTAACGCCGAAGCTGTGCAACAAATTATCAATTGGGTAGAAAACTGGCATAACGATCGCATTTGTTTTTTAATTGTCGGTACTGTTGGGCGAATGTTTGCTCATATTCAACACCCATTGATTAGGTTTACAGGGTCAGTTGAACAAACTAAACCCTTTTTTGAAGCTGCTGATATTGCAATCAATCCTATGATTTCCGGTAGTGGAACAAATCTCAAACAGCTAGAGTTTATGGCAATGGGCTTGCCTACTATTGCTACTCCTATAGGGGCAAGGGGTATTCCTATAATCGATGGAGTTCATGGCTATATTAGAGAGCTTAGTGAATTTCCTAATCATATAAACTGGTTGCTAGAGAACTTAGATTCTCAAACAGATATAGGTAATAACGGACGTGCATTAGTAGAAAAACAATTTGATTGGTCAATAATTGCTAACAAATTACTATCTGTGTACGAAAAGTTTTTAAATTAGACTAAAAAATAATTTTGTAAGTGAGTAACTTCAGGTAGGTAAATTTTGGCTCTCGGTACGTAGTTTTTTAAGCAAATTTTCGCTAATTTTTGGAGAATGCAACTACTCTACACGTTGACAGCTTATCCACCTTATATCGGCGGCGCTCAACTTCATCAGCATTTGATCGCACAGCAATTGCAAAAACAGCATTCTATTCAGGTAGTTAGTCAATGGGATACTAATCGCACAGACTGGTTATTAGGTACAACAGTGCGATCGCCTAATACTGAATATAACTACATCATTGATGGCATCCCTGTACGCCGTTTAGGTCTTTCAGCCAGGGAAAAATTAGGCATTGCGCATTATTTGCCAATTTACTACCCCTTGATGAATTTGGCATTACCGCCAATTGCTAATTGTTTAGAGCAACATCTAGCCTCCGATGCAGCCAAAGCCGATTTAGTACATAACGTGCGCATTGGTCGAGAAGGATTAAGTTATGCTTCTTATCAAGCAGCCAAGCGTTACAATATTCCGTTTGTATTTACTCCCGTTCATCATCCGCGTTGGGTGGGTTGGCGCTACCAAGCTTATATCAAGCTATATCAAATTGCTGATGCTGTAATTGCCTTAACCAATGCTGAAAAGCAAATTTTGATGGGATTAGGTGTAGCAGAAGAGAAAATTGCGATCGCAGGAATGGGACCAATCTTAGCTACTCAAGCTAATCCAGCAGCTTTTTTAGCTAAATATCAAATTAAAGAACCAATTGTATTATTCTTAGGACAACACTACCAATACAAAGGCTATCGGCAGTTACTCCAGGCAGCAAAGTTAGTGTGGCAGAAGTTACCAGAAGTGCAGTTTGTATTTATTGGTCCGCCAGTAGGCAAGTCAGAACAAAATTTTGCCGCTATTACCGATAAGCGAATTCATCGTTTGGGTAAAGTAGATTTGCAAGAAAAAACAAATGCGATCGCAGCTTCTACATTACTGTGCGTCCCCTCATCTCAAGAAAGTTTTGGCGGAGTATATACTGAAGCATGGAGTTTTAGTAAGCCTGTCATTGGTTGCAACATTCCCGCCGTAGCCGAAGTAATTACAGAAGGCGTTGATGGTTACTTAGTCGCCCAAGCAGCCGACCAAATCGCCGAAAGGATTATGCACTTATTGCTTCACCCCAGTCAAGCTCAAGCTATGGGTGCAGCCGGAAAACAAAAAGTAGAGTCCCTTTATAGCTGGCAGCAAATTGCCGATCGCACACAACAAGCCTATCAAAAAGTATTGAGTTACACCTAATAGCCGCAATGATATCGAGTTGCCCAACTAAATCTATCCTTGGCAGCCAAGTTTATGCCACAAGTTATGAAGATGCGATCGCCCGCATTACTATATGGGCAGATACAAAAACTTCTTGCTACGTGGTAGCAGCAAACGTTCATGTCATCATGACAGCTTATTGGCAAAAGCGGTATCAACAAATTATTAACCAAGCAGCACTCGTAACACCCGATGGGATGCCCTTGGTGTGGGCATTAAGGCTGTTAGGCATCAATGGACAGGCGCGGGTATATGGACCAGATTTGATGCTTGCTTGGTGCGATCGCGCAGCTAAAATTGGCATTCCTATTTACTTGTATGGCGGTACAGAAACAGTGCTTGCCAAACTACAAAGGAACTTGCAACAACGCTTTCCTAATTTAGCGATCGCAGGTAGTCATTCTCCGCCTTTTCGATCTTTAACGCTAGAAGAAGAAACAGCAGATATCAACCGCATTCACAATTCTGGTGCAACTGTTGTATTAGTAGGTTTGGGCTGTCCAAAACAAGAAATATGGATGGCAAGGCAACAAGGAAAACTGCAAGCTGTAGCCATTGGAGTAGGCGCAGCATTTGGCATTCATAGCGGCGAAATGACTCAAGCTCCGCGTTGGATGATGAATCTAGGTCTAGAGTGGCTGTATCGCTTGGCTATAGAACCTCGAAGATTGTGGCGACGATATCTAATTAACAATCCAGCTTTTGTGATCTTATTTGGCTGGCAATTATTAAAACATAGGTTGTTGGCGTATAAAAAAAGCTCTAAATAAATTATTTATTGATAAGTTAAATTTACTAGGCTTTTGGGGAATACTGAGCGTGTTGTTCTTGATGTACCCAAGGCTGCTATGGACAACTTATCTACTACACCTCATCCTAAAAAGGTAATTAGAACTGATATTCGCGCCCCCCAGAGCTTGCAACCTTGGCAATTGCTCAAAAGCAACTATTATAGAGTGCTAGCACTGTTATTAAGCGACTTACTAGCTTTGGCTTTGGCTTGGCGGTTTGCTGAATATGGGAATAAATTTTACTCTCCAGTTTCGCCGCAATTAGATTGGTGGGAATGGCTGGGGTTGCCTAGCTTGTTTTGGCTATTTGCTAGTTGTACTTTCATACTATTTGCTTATGGAGGTTTGTACAGCTTCTCAATGCAGTGGAAATACGTGCGTTGCGGTCAGTTAGTCAGTGTAGTTTACTTGATGTCTTTAGTTATTGGCTACATCTACGACCCCAAAATAGACCCGCCGCGATCGCTCTTTTTTACAGCTTGGTTTGGTAGCATCTTGTTAGTAATCGCACTAAGGCTGATAACAGCATTAATGCTGCGGCAAGCCGAGCAACGCCAACAGCAAATTCCTGTATTTATTATCGCTCCTGCCCATCGCTTGGCAATTTTAAGTAAAGTGTTGCAAAGTAGAGCGCAATGTCAAGTCGTGGGTGCGGCTCTAGCGCGTAGTGCCAATGCGCCTAGTACTCTCCAAGCAATTTTGGCATCGCAAGCACAAGAAGTATTAGTCGAAAACTTGCCCCAAACCGAGCTTGCTTCTGCTTTGTACTGGCGATTGCGGCGATTGGGAATTACGATGCGCTTGATTCCCTCTAGCTTAGAAATGCTACATCGTCGCGGAACTCCGGAAGTTTTTGCCGGATTACCGACACTTTTACTGCAATTTCCCATAATTGGCGGTTGGGACTACCGTTGCAAGCGATCGCTCGATTTTGTCGGAGCATTATTAGCTTTAATTGTATTTTCACCTGTATTTATAGGAACTGCGATCGCAATCAAGCTTTCTTCTCCTGGTCCTATTTTCTTTTGTCAAGAACGCATGGGATTGCACGGTAAAGTATTTCAAGTGTGGAAGTTTCGCACTATGGTTGCTGATGCTGCAACATTGCAAACAAATTTAGAACAGAACAATGAAGTCAAAGATGGCGTAATGTTCAAGATGAAAAACGATCCTCGCATCACTTCTATAGGACGCTTGCTCCGACGCACTAGCCTGGATGAATTACCACAATTATTTAATGTTTTATTAGGTCAAATGAGTTTGGTTGGTCCGCGTCCTCTGCCGTTAAGAGATGTAGAACGCTTCGCTCCTTGGCATCACATCCGCCATCAAGTTCTACCAGGTATTACAGGTTTGTGGCAAGTTTCGGGACGCTCTAATATTAATGATTTTACTGATGCAGTACGCTTGGATCTTTACTACATCGATAATTGGTCGTTGAATTTAGATCTAGACATTTTAGTAGATACCTTCAGAATTGTTTTATTTGGTAAGGGTGCTTATTAGAGGCAAATATGGAAGATGAAACTCGCCTTTATATTATCTCTAAAGAAAATTCTGAAGGTAAAATCATTGGGCTATTAGTAGCTGCTTTTTACGGCTTGTTTACGCTTTTACCCGATAGTAATACACAAGTTGTAACTTGGCCTTGGGTTTTCTTATGGCAAGTTGGGTTACTTTGTCCTGTTATCTGGTTGTTGTGGCAGCTATGGCAACAACAGGGAATCCAAGTTTTAGGTCATAAGTTTGACGCGGTTGCTGGCTTAGTAATAATCACTTTAATACTTTCATCTGCGATCGCTACTTTTCCCAATCAAGCTCGTTGGTATGCTTGGGCGGCTTTATGCTTTGTAGCAGCTTTATATGCGCTCAATAACTGGCTAGCAGGAGCAACACAACGCCGCTATCAGCTATTAGTAGCCCAAGGCTATCTAAATTTGGCCTTTATTGTACTTAGTCTTGGCTTGTGGACAAGCCAGATTTTATTACCAGAATTAAATCGTTTAAATCAAATCCGCCAACAGTACGGGGCAAATCTACCTTTTGACTTTTCCACAGTAGAACTGCGTAATGGTTTTCCTATCGGTCATCAAAACTACGTTGCTGGCTACTTAGTCTTAGCAATCCCGTTACTAATTGGACTAAGTATTGTTCAAACCGGATGGCGGCGTTGGCTGTGGGTAGTGGGAGTAGTTTTAGGATTAATTAACCTCTATTCTACTAGTTCTAGAGGTGGATGGTTAGGATTAATAGTCTTTATTATTGCTAGTTTTATTATTTTGCTCTTACGCAGCGATTTACCCCGACGCTGGCTTAGTTTGGGAGGAATTGGCGTATTAGCTGGATTAACACTTTTGGTATTAGCCAATAATCGGCTAAATACCCTAATTAGCGCAATATTTACAGGTTCTTCTGGTGGAGGAGAACTAGCTTACCGTACTATCACCGCCACTACAGGCTGGAAAATAGGCAGCAACCACTTAGCTTTTGGTGCAGCACCAGGCAGTGTACCGATACTATACCGGTAGTATCGCCCAATTTGGGCAGGCAGAGAAGCAGAACTTGCTTACCAACTGCATAGCACTCCTGCTCATCTCTGGGCTGAACTAGGAATACTTGGAATTACAACATTAATTAGCGCGATCGCTCTTTTGCTCTATAGCGGCGTGAAATGGATACGTGCTGAATCTAATACCTCACGCTCAGACCAAATTTTTGTTTGGAGTATCTACGGCAGTTTGCTTGCCTATGGCATAACTAGTATTACAGACTATCAAATAGATAATATTTGTATCAGCGGTACATTGATAATTTTTATCGCTGTTCTCGCTACGATATTTCGCTCCAAATTAGCGATCGCACCGCGTCAACTTACGCCTCAAACAAGCTTAGGCTTAACTTTAGGTGGATTAGGCATAGTATTAGCAGTGGGGATATGGTTGTTTCCTATACATTATGCTTGGAACTTATCTAGTATTGGTTTTGCTAACTTAAGCGCTCAAGAAGTAACCAAAGAACCGCAGCAAAAGTCCAAACTAACAGCCGCATTTATCGAAAATCTAACGAAGTCGCATCAACTAGCGCCTTGGGAGCCTTATTATCTTTATCAACTCGGTTGGAATTTGGGCGATCTAGGCTTGCAAACTACCGATCCCGCGCAAAGACAAGCACTACTAACAGCAGCAATAGATTGGTTTAAAAAAGGCAATCAAGCTTCACCTTATCAAGAATTTGGGCATACTAATTTAGCTTGGCTATTTATGTTTGCAGGCGATCCCCAAGCTGCAAGCCAAGAATTTGCTCGTTCGGCGCAATTATTTCCAGCTAAACGAGGCGTATTTTATGGTTTAGGCTTGAGCTTACTTGCCCAAGGAAAAAACGATTTAGCAGTTGAAGCTATTACCTTAGAAGCTTTACGCGAGCCTCTAATTATTACTAGTCCAGCTTGGCAATCGCCGCAATTACAACCAACTTATCGCCAAGTAAGCGATCGCCTAGAGGCAAAATATACAACACTGTTGCAGCAGCCTTCAACGCTTACTAGTTATTGGCAAACTTGTCGGGGTGGTTTACGCTGGTGGCAAGGTAAATTCAAAGCCGCGCAAAGCGATTGGGAAATTTCTCAAAATACTTTAGGCTTGCAGGTATTAGAACTTGCAGCAGGTAAAACAATTTCACCGCAAGCAAGCAATAATGGCGCGATCGCAGCTTGGTTAGACCCCGCAAATCGACAAATGCTGCTGTTAGTTTGGACTTTTGCTGCGGTTCTTTGGTTACTTCTTGAGCGCTTAAGTTAGCAAAACCAATACTAGATAAGTTCCAAGCATAATGTATAGGAAACAACCATATCCCCACTGCTAATACAATGCCAAATCCACCTAAA
>Ga0115849_10039_pt1 | contig 15618 bp, 14 predicted proteins | sample InSIn3SAF170_FD_83863 | JGI IMG/M metagenome (GOLD analysis project Ga0115849, IMG submission 83863) | reverse complement strand
TGAGGAGTTAGAGACTTCTCTAGAGCCTGCCGAGGAGCAAGAACAAGTAGCACTTCCTTCTACCAAGGAGCAAGAAGAGCAAATAGCAACCCCTGTCGCTCCGCCTACTCCACAACAGTCAGAGCGATCGCCACAACGAGAAGTTTTGCTTGCGAGGCTGCAAGCAAGATTAGCATCTTCTTCTGTGTCTGCTGAGGAGTTAGAAACTTCTCTAGAGCCTGCCGAGGAGCAAGAACAAGTAACACTTCCTTTAGAAGAAAGTGCTGAAGCACAACATTTTTCAGAATCTCTTCCTGAGACAAGCCAAACATCAGGAGTACCTATAAGTTCTGAATCATCCCCTAACTCTCAAATTCACAGCGCCCTGCCTAGCGATTCAAAGAATACTCATTCTTCGGTCATTAGCCCTGATGGTCAGTTTCTTGTTGGCATCAGCACGAATAATACAATCAAAATTTGGAATATGCACACTGGAGAAATATTAAGCACCCTCAAAGGACACTCCAGTCAAGTTCAGTCTGTTGCCATTAGTTCTGATGGTCAAACTCTTGTCAGTGTCGATGCAGACAATACAATCAAAAATTGGAATTTGCATACCGGAGAACTGCTGAATACTTCCACAGATATTCTTAAATAGTTTGTCATCTTTAAATCCAGTGATGAAACTTTAGCAATTCATACTCTTTGTTTACCAAAACTATGTTAACTAAATCTGAAAAACTAGCTCAACGCATTCAAGAGATTCATGATTTTATTACTAACAGAGTCGATCAAGATGTGACATTTGCAACAATTAGCCAAGAATTGGAAAAATTATCCAATACCCTTAAGAAAGGAAAGCTTATAGTTCAAATTGTCAGTAACGATCCTGTCTCTGCTCAAGCGCTGCATAACTTTCTTAGCAACTATAAAACCCTACCAGAGTTTTACCAGTTTTGTATCACTACTCTGCCTAGTCAGCCTGAGCAAGCTGCACCAAAATTAAATGAGTTTCATCAATTAGTGGATTGTGATGTGTTATGCCTAGTTATTGAGTTGAAGCAGACGCTTTCAAGCAGCGAACAATGGTTCATCGAACAAGCTAACAATACTCACGCTGTTAAAAAATTTGTCGTGGTAATACCAAACAATGATGGTCAATTAGACCAACCAATTCAAGTTAACATGGCTGGAATTGAAGAGTGGATTCAAAGTCAGAATTTTGAGCCATCTACTGAGGTAATTCCTTTATCTCTGTATCCTTTTTACCCAAACGTTCAAGCAACAACTGACTCTAATTTACAGCATAAACTCGAACAGTTCTGCAAATCCCTAGAAGCTTTAGTTAAACGTAGACCTGAAGATATTCTTATCAAGCGTATTACTACACAAATGCTATTTCAGCTAGTACAAATTGAACGCATTTTTGATATGGAGACAGAGTTGCTGAAGCAGGAGATCCGACAAGCAGAAGAAAAATTATCCAGTTTGAGACAGAGCGATTTAACAAATGACTTAAAGGAGCAGGCTGAACAAGCACTTAGACAAGTTAATGAAGAGAAAGAAAAGTTTTTTAGGCAGGTTAAGCTGGAATTTAATCAGTCAAAAGCGGAATTACTAGATGGATTTAATAGAAAAAGTATTTCTTATAAAATTCAATCTTTTACAGATAGTCTCCAACCGTCTGTAATTAGAAGAGGTGGTGCTAAATATGTTCAACTCTACTCAGACAATGCCCAAAACTCTGCTGATATTAACATTGATATGATGTATGTTTGTTACTCCAGCCTAAGCCAGTGGGCGATCGCGGAGTGGGAGCAAATTTATACATCCTATGGAGAGGGAGGAATAAGTTATTTTTTTCAAAAAACTTATGCGACACTCAATTTAATTCCATCTTTTAAATTCAGAGCTTCATTATTTCAATCTAACCGGGACAAAACTTGTTTTCAGAAAAGCCTTAAAGATTTAGTTGCAGGAGTGCGTTGTGAAAGTTATTACAAAAAAGTTTCTGTAGGAAGTTACTTAATTAGACAGGTTAGAAACCAATGGATGGGAGTAATGTTTTTGCTTACTTTTGTGACTATGACTGGATTATCTTCTAGTAATAGAAGAGATTTTATGAAAAATATTTTCAAGCCCCTATATGGATTTAAAGATCACCCTGTTTTGCTAACTATTGGGTTGGCGATCCCTCTTTGTTTCTTATTTCTTTTACTGTTTTACAACTATTCTCAAGATGGTCAGCAAAAGCTAGAAGATGAAGCAAAAAAACTCCGAAGAGAATTACAAAATTATTACCAGTCTTTTGCCAAAGTCAGTGTTGAAAAATTGTCACAAGATTTGATTAGTGCATTGGAAACAGAAGAAGAACGGTTGAAAAAAATTATTGATAGCTTTCGAGATCATCTCATGGCTCATATTAGCGAACTAAAAACAAATCAGGGGTTTTTAAAAAGCGATTTAGAAAATTTAATTACTCAACAAAAAGGTTTGGATAAAGCAAAAGCCGATTTGCAAAAGCTTAAGCGAATATGAAAACTTGACTAATAAGCAGCTTTTAATAATTATATTATTCAGGCGTAACATTCGTCTGTTTTTTTTTATTATGCACTTATGAAGTGCATAAGTGAATAGAAGTATCCCGATAAGATTAATGTACAAGTGAATTAGTTAAAAGAGTTTATTGCTATGCCACAAGTTCTGGAGTTTGGTCAGAACATTGAAGAATCTGCTGATAAATTAAACGAGCTATTAGGTATACTCGATCAAGCCTGCGATCAAATGGAGGAGGCTTGTTCGGGGCTTGAATCTGAAACGGAAACTTTGGATGAATCTGCGGAAAGCTTGAATAATAGTTTAGAAACTTTAACTGAGTCTTTGCAAGCATCTCTAGATGAATTTAACAGTGCGGAAGAAGAGACAACAACAGAAATTGATACTTTGCAGCAAGCTATAAACGATCTTCAAGCAAAATTAGATGAAGCGTCCCAGTCTGTAGAAGCCGCTCAAGGTACTTTTGAGTCAGAGGTTAGTAATAGCCAAACAGAACTAGAGGGAAGCTTTACTGAGCTAAAAGAGTCTTTCGGTGAATTAGCAGAAGCGATCGCAAATGTGGAAGAGTCTTTAACACAGGGTAAGGAGACAACCCAAAATACCTTTGATGAATTGACAGAAGCGATCGCCGAACTGCAACAACAAGTTGAAACTTTTCAGTCTCAGACTGAGACAAGCTTTGAGGAACTAGATAACGATGTTAGCGAAACCCACGCCTCAGATGTTGAGACTCTTTTTGGCAACTTCAGCGATCGTTTAACTGGCGAACACACAGAACAAATTACCTCTAGCTTTGACGATTTTGAAGTTAATTTTAGCGACTCATTCACTAGCTTCGGTAGTGAAGTTGAAGGACACGGAGACGATTTAAAAGCGCGAGTTACAGAAATTCTTCAATCAACTGGTGAATATGCTGGCGAGACACTCACAAGCGAGTTGCAGGATGTTTATAGCAATGCAATTGATAATTCCGTAGAGGCACTAATTTCAGAGGTTGGTGAGAACATCGCGCTCATGAGTATGGGTTCGGGTGTAACCACTTCACTAAGTCCAGTATTACCACAGTTAGTTGCTGCCCAAGTAGCTGTTGAAGCCATCAATAGCGTACTTGATGCGATCGACATATTTTGAGAGGTGACAAATATGTGCTTGTTTTTTCTAATTCCCCTAACGATTAGTCTGGTAACTGGTTATATATTTAAAAATTCTGCTGCCGATCTGGCGGAACTCATGATTTTAGCTACAGTTTTTAACCTAATTTTGAGTTTGGCTTTAGCACCTTGGCAATTCCAGCTTGTAGTTTTAATGCTGGTTTTAATCAGCAGCAAACAATTTGTGCCGCAAAGAAATTATAGAACTAAGCCTGAAGAAAACAATGATATGAGGATATTTTAAAAATGGATGCAGAATTGAGTCAAGCGCTATCATCTTTATCTCAAATGGCTACCCAATTTCCCCAAAGACTGAACACCTTAGTTGAGTTAGCAGGGGAAGTTCAAGCGGAAGCCGACGCATTAGTAACCAATGTTGAAGACAAACAAAATCAGGTTACACAGATTCTCGAACAAATTCAAAATGCTCTAAGTGAATTACGAGAAGAAGCTTCCAATCAACAAACTCAACTAGAGGGAGAAGTTACCGAGGTAGAAAGCAGCGTCGAGTCCTTGACTGGATTCATTACCGAAGCACAAGAGCAGTTAGGTAACGAGTTAGAAGTGGCTCAATCAAAGATGTCAGACCTAAAAGGGCAATTGGGTGAAGGTAGTTCATCTACCGAAGCCGCAGGTCAAGAAACCGAAACAGCCCTAACAGAAGCCCAAGAAAAAATTAAGTCTAGTCAAGAGCAATTAGGGTCAGCGCTGGATACAACCAGTCAAGAAGTAGAAGCTTTGCAAGAAAAGTTGGAGTCAGTTAAAAATGCCCTGGCAGAACAGATGAATCAGTTGACTGATGAAATGGACAATGCTCAGGACGAGGTTGCCACGAAAATTCAGGAAATGGCAGAGGAGTTTACCCGCCTGCATGAGGATTTTGGCACGAATTTAACCGATGTAAGTACAAACGTTGTTAAGGCAGGGACAGATGACTTGCAGGAGCAGGCTGAACAACAAATAGAAGGCGAACTTAAAGAGCTAATTGAAGCGGCTGTCAAGCAGGTTACAGACACGATTGAAATAATGAGTGACAAAATTGCCGACTCCGAGTCTGAGGCATCCAATGCCCGCGAACCACTGGAAGCCTTATTTGAGGAACTAGCTGATTTTATCAGTCCGCTCGAAGATGGCATTGAAGGCGTGAAGGTGGCTGCTGATTCAGTTGGGGTTGGTTTCGGTTGATTTTAATAAAACTTATTTGGATGGAGGTAGGGTATGGCTACGCTTGAAACTACTGCGAGAGAAACGGCTGCAAAACTAACAGCATTATTAGAGGAAGCCGATCAGGCACAATCAGGTTTGACAGAGGTGCGAGAACAACTAGCACAAATTTCCGAACAAATCGCGGCTGATTGGTCTAGCTTAAGCGATCGCGCCCAATCACTTTTAGAGCGGGTTACGACAGCTAGAGAGGAGTTAACGACAGAAGCGGGTTCGGTTAGTGAAGGGCTAGGTCAACTTAAAAGCGACGTAGAAACCTTGCTTGATGAGACAAGTCAAGAACAAGAGGCAACAAGTTCAGAGATTGCAGGTTTGGGTGACGAATTAGAAACACGCAGTTCAGAGCTTGAAGGGACTATGCAGGAAGTCGAAAGTTCCCTCACCTCTCTTAAAGAAAAGGTGGAGGAAGTGGAAGGACTGATCGAGGAGGAAATTTCTCAGAAAGAAAGCTACTTGCAAAATGATGTCTCTAGTCAAGTGCAAACCCATCAAACAGATATCGAGCAGCGAAGTTCAGACTTGCAGGCTTACATTGGCGATGAATCTATTAGGGCGATTTCGGACATGGTAACAGACCTAGCAACTCAGCTTGAGGATAAAGTAGAACAATTAACCCAAAAGAAGCAAGAGTTAGAGGAGTCAACAGAAACATCAGCCCAAGATTCAATTAATCAATATCAGCAAAATCAAGAAACAGTATTTGGAGATTTGATGAATACGGCTAACGAGCTAGAGCAGATAATGGGACAGCTAAGTGACTTAGTTGATCGAGGAGGAACAACCGTCGTTAGTGCGAAAGATACCTTAGTGGATGGAACCAAGACAACAAATGTAGGGCTTGAAACGGCACTAGGTTTGGTTGAAGAAGTGAGAAAGTTACTAGATAGATTTATGTTTGCCTAAAGTTCAAGACTGGCTAGGAGACTCGGAGCAGGTCTTCTAGTCAGCCGGGACGCAGTAAAGGTTGAGGTATTGAATTTGCTGCGGTAGGTCAAGCAACCTACCGCAGCAAGTATTTTCAGTGAGTTTTATTGAGTTACTTTATTACTAAGGCTGATAGACGGGCATTTCTGCAATTTTGAATTTGAGATTGGGGGGAGTTGGGTTTTAGTAATCGAGCGTTGTAGAGAACATAGCCAAACTATTAAGGTAGTTGGTTAATAAACTGACAGTAAGATGAGTAAATAATTATTTTACTCACCGATTTGCTGTATAAATTTTTGTCGAGTTTGTCAAATTAATTGTGTCAGACGTGAAAATTAGTTAGGGGATTGGTCTTCAAAAGCGATCGCAAATCGATTTAAAGCCGCTTTCCAATTTCTTTTTGGCAACAAAACCTCTAAACCTTGTCTAAAGATTCTTTTGCTTTTGATAATAAATCTGTAGCTGTCTCAGCACCAATCTTTGTTTGATTGGAACCATCTACTAGAGCAGCACTAGCATCAATTACGCTGGAACTTGCTGTATCAACTGCATTACTTACTATACCCATTACTTCTTCAACTTTTTGACTTGTATTCAGAAGCTGCTCAAAAATGTTGTTTTGAGCCTCGCTAACCTGGTCAATTGTGTCTTGCGCCGAGCGCTCTGTGACATCTTCTACTACTTGCAACTTCTCTGTAAGTTTTGCTACTACTTCCTCAAGCTGCTCGGCAAAATCAGTTACTCTTGTCGTAATTTCTGGTAGGCATTGCTCAAAAATATATGTTTGCAAAGCTTCAGAGCGTTCTTCTATAGTTGTTTGATGGTTTTCTAGTTCACTATCTACTCCTTGCAAATAGTCCTCGGTTTGAGAAACTATTTGTTCTGTTTCTGACCCGATTTCTTTGTCTTGCAGCGCGTTTAGGGCATCTTCTGCCGCTTTCAAGCTTTCTTCTAGTTCTGGTGTTACTGCCTCAATACCGTCATCTAAAGCCGCGATCGCACTTTTGGTTTCCTCTACATCTTGTGTAAACTCATCTCCCAAAGCTTCAACCCTACTTTTAAGTTGCGCTAGTACCTGAGTAACTGACTCTGTATCTGTAGATAGTTCGCTTTTTGCACTTATAGTTTTGTCTAGGAGCGACTGAGCGCGATCGCTCAATTGCGTCCAAGCCGCCTCAACTTGTTCTCGAACTCTCGATACTTGTGCTTGTGACTCTTGCAAGCTCGTCTGAGCTTGTTCAGCTTCTCCAAGTAGTGCTGTTAATTTGGCTGTTGTCTCTGTTGCAGCCGCTTGAAGATCGGACATTGCTTTCTCCTTCGATTCTTGTTAATTCAGTTTGCGAGTCTATAGCGTATCAACTTCCTATATTTGAAGCTCACTCAGCGATGTTTCAACTTGACTGAGAAGCTCGGCCATTTCACTCTGTTTCTCTTCTAGATCGGTGTTTAATTCATCCGCATCGTTTTGAACCTCTGTCACCTCTTGCAACAGCCAATTCAGTCTCTCTGGCACTTCTGCTACCGTTTGTTCCAGTGAATCGGGTGCATTTGCCATAATTCAGATGTCCTTAGTTTAACTAGCAGAAAAAGTAGGTTTACCAACAGTTTTTCAACCCTTGGTGACTGGTGTTAAAAATCCCGTGGTTAGTGGGATGATAAATTGAACTTCAAGGCACAATAATGCCAATTGCGCCTAACAATTGGCGGCTTTCTTCTATTCCTTCAGCATTATTAGCCACTAGTAGATCTCGCTCACCGCTACTTAGAGTAATTTGAGTATCAGGCAAGTTAATTTTTCGATCAAATAATGTTCGCATTAAAGTAGCTTGTGATGCTGATATTTCATAATCGCTTTGCCATTTTGTAATGGCAGCATTAGTATCCATCAGTTGAGTTTGCAAAATTTTAGCTCCATTTTCAACTACCTCATGCCAAGGTTCTGCGGAAGTCAAAAATTCCCCATCACTCCAAAATGCCGTGGTGATGATAGGAACAATATTCTCCTTATAGTCTTCAAGAACATACTGCAGGGCTTCATTACTGGCAATGTCTAAAAGGTCTGGAGTCATCCCTACAAGAAAACGGCTCAGATCATACTCCTCCTCTGTCGAAAAAGGATTACGAGGGCTACTCTCATCTCGAAAAACTCCTACTACGCGGCTTCCTAAGAAAGTTATTGTTCCTCTAACATCCTGACTGTTTTGAACGCTGTAATTTGGACCATCCCATGACTGCTCATTAGCAAAATCTGGATATTTAGCTATCCAAATGGCATGAGCAACAGTACCTAAAATTGCGCCCTGAAAAAGTTGAGATGTTCTAGGAAATTGTTCCAAATTCATACTCATAAATACACCTTTCTTCAGTTATTTGATTTAGCTCGATTCTCTTGGCGAGAAAGTACTTGGGCATTAGCGTAGCTATTATTTCCACCCTTATCTTTAGGGACTTTGTGATCAATCTGCCACTCATTTGGGTCAGGGGTTACGCCTCTCATACTTTTTTGTGGTTGTACTAACTCTGTGCCAGATAGATCAGATCTAACAACTCCTCCATTCCTGCTCCTATTTTCAGTAAGAATATCTTCTTTTTGTTTAGGTGAAAAATTCTTTCCAGCTTCGATACCTGGTGGATCTGCAAGATGACTGTAGGGTCCAGCAACTTCATCACCAGCCCTAGCGGCATCAGCAACTTCATCACCAGCCCTAGCAGCATCAGCAACCTCATCACCAGCCCTAGCAGCATCAACAACTTCATCACCAGCCCTAACAGCATCCACAGCCCTGTTTCCGAGCTTAGCTGCAACGGCAGCCTCACCAACAAATGGAATCATACCGGCGGCTGATAGACCAGCATTTACCCAGTCTCCTTCTGCTGCGTACCAAACGCCATTAAGCGCATCAGCAGGAGCGCCTAGAACTGGAACAAGACCGGCTACATCTAGAACGGTGTGACCAATATCGCTCAAATTATCTTTTAGTTTGCCAAAGAACCCTTTTTCTTCAGGTTCCTTGGGAGCCTCTTGCTTAGGTAAGCCTAAAAGTTCTCTAGCTTCTGATAATTGCTCATTGGCTGCCTGGAGTTGGCTTCTAGCTCTATCGACTTGAGCCATCAGACTCATGATTCAAATCTCCTTAAAGTCGTGAATTTATTGCACTGGTAGGATAGTTAGTTTATTTTGTACTCATAGCGATTTTAGAGATTGGGGCTAAAAAACTTAGTTGAGCGTTTCCTCCACGTCCTCAAGAATCGGTAATATCTTCTCGATATGCCCAACCACTTCGGCAATCTGGTCTATCACCTCAGCAAACCTCTGATTCATTTGTTCGCCATTGTTTATCCCCGACTCGCCTAAAGCTAATAAAGCTCCAGCCAACTGTCCTGTCTCGTTAGCTATCTCGCCCAAAGCCTCTGTAAACTTTTGATTCATTGCTGTAATTGCATCGCTAGGGGCTGCGTTCAAAGCATCATCTAGGGCAACTAACTGGTTGCTACTCTCATCCATCAGCCTGCCAAAATCAGCCATCAAAGTTTCTAGCCTCTGACCGATATCCTGCCCAAGGGTGTCAAAACTTCCCAGTAAATCGCTCTGGCGATCGCTAAAGCTGTTTTTAGCTGTATCAACCGCTCCTCGCAGCGCTTCAATGTTACTGTTGGCACTGTCCTCCCAAGTATCAACTTCAGACTCAAATTCCTGAGCCTGCTGAGATAATTTGTCAAAACTTGCCTGCGTAGTCTCAGAATCTTGCTCAACCTCAGAGAGTATTTCTTCCTTACGACTCTCCACTTCAGCTAATTGACTCTTAATCTGCTCTAGCTCGTCTTCAGTCTGACTTTGCAATTGACCCGCCTTTTCCTGGAGATTGCTCAAGCCTTCCTTAGCACTAGATAGTTCGCTCTCTAGGTTTTGCTCGGCTGCAAGTAGTTCGCTGCCCAGCGCTTCAAAGCTGCCTAAAGCCTCCTCACTTGCAGCGCTGAGGTTTGAAGCTAGGGTTGTGGCAAACTGCATAATCTGACTGACTTCATCTAAGGCGCGATCGCTCTCTTGGGAAAGCACAAAAGCTCGCTGTTCGCATCGTTCAAGTAGTTCGTTAATATCTTCTGCCATAGTTGCTAGTTAAATGTAATAATCGTGCGATCGCGATCTGCATGGCACTTTTAGCCCAAGACATCTTGAACCATATCCAGAACTGGTCTAATCTCATCAATAATGGCGACAGCTTCGTCAACCTGGTCTACAATGCCGAGAAGCTTCTCATCCAACGCTTCACTCGATCCTTCTCCAGCGTCGCGCAAAGTCGATGTGGCGGTGGTCAATTGGTCGGCTGAATCTGAAAGTTCGCTTACAGCTTCTTCTATAAACTTCTGGCTAATTGTTGTCAGGATATCGCTCGAACTTGTGTCCAAGGTGCTTTGCACAGTTGTCAGCTTACTGTTGCTCTCCTCCTCTACCCTAGAAAAATCGTTAGTTAAAGATTCCAATCTATTCTTGAAATCTTCCTCAAAGGCAGCAAAGTGTTCCATTAGAGTTGTCTTGCGCTCGTTGAAGCTAGTTGTGGCTCCATCCATCGCTGCTTGAAACTCCTCTAGATTGCTCTGGGAAGTCTCTAGATGATTTCCAGTCTCAGACTCAAGCTCCTGAGCTTGCTGAGACAATTTGTCAAAACTTGCTTTTGTAGTCTCCGAATCTTCATTAACCTCCGAAGATATTTCTTCCTTGCGACTCTTGACCTCGGCTAACTGGCTTTTAATCGCACCAACCTTTTCCTCTGTTTGACTCTGCAAGTGGCTGGACTTCTCCTGAAGACTACTTAACCCTTCTTTGGCACTAGATAGTTCGCTTTCCAGGTTTTGCTCGGCTGCTTCTAGTTTGCTAGTGAGTGCTTCAAAGCTAGAATTAGCCTCATTGCTGGCGGTACTGAGGGTCGTAGTTAGCGTTGTTATAAACTGCACAATTTGATTAACTTCATTCGCAGCGCGATCGCTTTCTTGGGAAAGTACCTGCGTTCGCTGTTCGCATTGTTCAAGTAGCTCGTTGATATCTTGTGACATAGTTGCTAAAACTTACCCCTTGAGACGAAAATACAGGCTCAAGACCAGAACCTCGAAAGCTACCTGGTGTTACTGAACTTGTACATTAGACTTATCGGATTATTTTTAATCGCTTATGCAGTTCCCAAGTACCCATCTAAGAAAAATCCGACAATTAGCACGCCTAGCTAATATATAAAGGTATATAAATACGTGGATATCTCCAGGCGGTTCCTTAATGCTAAATAAAAACTTTTTAGTAACCTGCATAACGACTTATTTGGCGATCGAAGAGCTAGATGTAATGCTGGGAATATGGATTTATGACTACAATCCTTGAGTAGGTCGTTGTGTCGGCTCTTAACAACTAGAATGTTTCATTGACTGCCAGCTAGGCGTTACGAAGGGAGGACAAGCCAGCATGAATGAGCCTAGAGATATTATTAGCGAGTTTTCTACATTTTGTATTCTTGAAGACCGCAATAATTTAAAAATTCCCGTTCTAAAATCCGATCGCGAGTTAGAGCGCACCATGGGCAGTCTAGTTAATGGTACCGCTTCAAGAGTAAACAAAGATACTTGGGCAAGATACTTTCTCATAGTTGCCAGGCAAAACGACCTCCAGCTTACAGATTCTCTAAGTATTTCAGCTTCATCCGATTGTAAATTGCTACACATTATCAAACGTCTAATTGAGTTAGCGCCAGAACCAAATCAAGATATTCAGGTAGTTTATGTAGAGATTATTGCCCGAAAAAGCGATCGCCTAGTTGCAAGTTTTCTAGAAAACCCAATTCCCGTTGCTGAAAAACTTTTATCGGCTCACATCCAAAAAATTTGCTGGTATGCTGCTAAAGATTTCTACGAAAAGCGAATGCAATTTTCAAGCCTTCGCTATCAATATCCTCTAGAAGAATGTTTGCAGATTGCTAGTTTAAGAGCTAGTGAACCAGTTAAATTACTCAAAAATTTTGATTTTAAGTATCGACGGATCGCTATAAAAAGTTATGCCGAGAAACGTCTTTGGGGCATTATTTCAGACAAAATCAGAGCGCAGAATGTAGAGGCAAAAACAAAAAGCTTCTCCGATGATGGTTTATTGAGAACTTTAGCAAAAACAGAATTGATAGAAGCCCTTAAAGTTACAAATAATTATTACCTAGAAGTCAATTCTTACTGTCTAGCTTTACAGTGCTACAAAGAAATATATCAGCCAAGACAAATCAATCACAATCAACTTGCTCCACCTAATAGAGAGCAATTACAACAAATTACAGATCGCTACAATCAACGGCGGCTAGAATTCAAAATTTTAAAATCAGCTAATTTAGAAGATATTACATTTTTATTAAAAACCTGCGTTCAGGTTGTGAGAACTTACCGAAGTTCCGATTCTTTTATTGAGCGAGTTCAGGAAGATTCAAATAATTTAACAACCGATCCATTAAATAAACTGATGGAAACTGAAGATGTATTGAGCCGGAATGAGGAAATCAATCAACTTAGATATATTATTGCAAAAAACTTTTTAGAGCTACCAGATGTTGCTCAAAAGATGCTAAAACTTTGGTTTGGTTTAGAATTAACCCAAACTGATATTTTGCTTGTAATTGGACAAATGCTTGGTTTACAAAAACAATACGAAGTTTCTCGCAAGATAAAACAATACAAAAAGCCTTTACTGAAAGCTATAATTCAAGAACTAAGCGAGAAATTTCCAAACTTGTTTCAATCTACAAATAAGCTTGACCAAATTATTAGTCAAAGCCAAGACTTAATAGATGAGTGCCTAAAACAGCACTGCAAAAACTTTTTTTATTCTCCTTTAGAAAATCAATTACAACTGTTCGAGCAAAAAGAGAAGTTGTTACTACGTCTGCACTACCATCAGCAGTTACCCGAACAACAAATAGCCGAGCAGCTACAAATTTCAGTAGATGAAGCAAGTAATAAACTTAATGCTCTCCAACAATTATTACAAGCAATCTTTAAGCAATGGGTTGAAACTAATTTGGACATTGCTCTTAATTTATGCAGTTCCGCAGAACAAAAGCTAGTTAGCTTTGTAAAAGCATGGTTACAAGATCGTGCAACATTAGAGGTGTGAAGGAGGTAGAAGTGATGTTGAGTTTTGACGAATTAATGGTTCTCGATTCTGACCAAGTATGGCTGGAGTTTTCGTTAGAAGACCAAATAGAGGCATGGCAACAGTCTCACAATCAAGTTTATTCTAACGACGCTGCTTGTTGGAATGCCTATCAAAATTATCTTTGTCTTAATGCTTTTCAGTGTTGGTTGGAAGCAGAAACGGATTTACCCGATAAACCCAAAGTATGGCCTCAGCCAAGCGATCTACCTAGTTTCTGGGAAGTAGTTAATGGCACAGTCATTACTTTAGGTGAGACAAGATTGGCACTGTTTCCTAGCGAAGAACTCGCTCTTGAAGAACTGCGCGTACCAAAAGAATGGGTTGATATTCCTGACTGGGCTGCTCACTATTATCTAGCTGTTCAGTTAAATTTAGAAGAGCGTTGGCTAAAGGTATTAGGATACGCTACTCACGAGCAGCTTCAAAACGAGGGGAAGTACGATCCAATGGATTGCACTATCTGTCTAGATCGAGAAAGCCTAATTGAGGATCTCAACGTGATGTTGATAACCCAGGAATTATCCACAAGTTTTAGCCTAGTAGTTAAACCCCTACCAAGTTTATCTAACCAAAAAGCAGAAGCATTACTAAATCACTTAAGCCAGCCATCTTGCTATTCTCCCCGACTAGATATTCCCTTTGAGCAGTGGGCGGCACTGGTAGCTAATCCCACCTGGAGACAACAACTTTATCACAGGCGATCGCCCTGCGTAACCTCGCCCAAAACACTTGTGAATTTGAGCCAATGGGTTCAAGGTATTTTTGAAGCCGGATGGCAGGTTGTTGAGGAATTAGTTGTTCCTAAAGTTCTCATTCCAGTTGCTAAAAGTGCCAACTTAGTTGAACGAGCCAAGCAAATCACCTTGGGAGAACACGCCATTGCCTTAATTGTGACTCGTACCCCAGAAGATGACAAAGAAATTAGTATCCTCCTACAGGTAGAGCCAACAAACGGTCAAACCGTCCTACCTCAAAATCTCCAATTCAGTGCATTTGATAAATCTGAAACAATTCATCGAGAAGTACGAGCGCAAACTAATACTTCTTCTATTGAACTACCGCGCTTAGTAGGTTTCCCAGGAGAACAGTTTAGTGTCAAACTGGCTCTCGGAAAACTTAGTATCATAGAAGATTTTGTGATTTAGATAAATCAGGATCGCTAAACTTTTGAATACAGGAAAACCAGTGATTTAAAAATAAAGCTTTTTTAGGAACATAGCTATAAATCGGGAGATGGTGGATAGCGATCGCTTCATCCTCTACTCAAGTTGTTTTTTAGGAGGGGACTAATTACACGTATGATCGTGGACTAGAACTTTAGCTTAAAATACATGAAACAATTAGTTATACAATCTTAAATGAGTAATTTTAATAGAACTTAATCAATTACTTTTACTTCCAGTATAAACTTATACAATTTTCTTTGAGGTACAATAGTGTATACCTGCAAAAAAACACTTCTGGGTTCAACCCTAGAACTAGATCCCCAGTCATTGACATGATTACTCGGGGGGTCTGTTTATAATTATGTGAATCAGGTAGACATAGTTTCCGCATTCTTGAATCAACATACTGCTGGGTCTGGTTGTAGACATATTTATAAAGACCATTGGCTTCAATTATTCCTTTTGCATCTGTTGCTTTACCCTGTAAGCCCTGCATTAAGTAGTAAGTAAAGACTCCATGCTTTAAGTCTGGAAATTCCCATGACCGTTGTCCTTCATCACAAGACAATAAGGCGCAAAAGCTTCTGCTTTGAGCGGCGCATTGCTGTAAAACTTCTGCTAATTCGTGAGTGGGGTTTAGTTGAGTTTGTGCTGCTTCACCCCTTGCTTCACCCCATAGTTGAGCTATGCTGCCGCTATGACAGGCATCCAACAACACCAACTGCTTGTCGCCACAAAGCTTCAACTGCTGTAGTAGTTCCTGTAATCCCAAGCCTGTGTTCTGCAAGTTGTCTATTTGAGTTTGAGCAAGACACAAAAACGGCTGCTTAGTGAATGGTTCTAGTATTCCATGCCCGGAAAAATAAAATAGTATAGTATCTTGCGAATTAGCTTCATTAACAATCCGGTGGAGACTAGCCCGAATGGCTTCTAGTGCCGAGGTTTGTGTTGCTGAGGGGCAATGAATTATTACTTCTTGATTAGGGAAGCTTTGTGTCGCTTCTTTCAGTGCTTCTGCCAAGCCTTCACAGTCTGAAACTGCGAAGCTCAAGGGAGCCAACTTTTTATCGTGGTATTGATTCACACCTACTAGCAGCATCCAAAGCTTGGCTCTACCGCTTTTTAAAACATTAAGAGGATCATCGATAAATCTCATGATTTTACACCTGTGCAGACTAAGTGTCTTAAGGCTTAAACGGTTTTTTTGCTAAAACTACTTATAACTTTTTTGAAGATATAAACCTAGCCATTCTAGTTTAATACGAAGCGTCAAATCTAGTTTAATACGAAGCGTCAAAGTTTTTTTCACTGCTGTGTCGTGATAAATATAAGGTAAAACAATTAAGCGTTTTAAGTGCGAATTGTTACTTATTATGCTTCAAGAATTAGTATTAAGTGTTTTTTTTGCAGGTATACACTATTGTACCTCAAAGAAAAT
>Ga0115849_10038_pt1 | contig 15656 bp, 15 predicted proteins | sample InSIn3SAF170_FD_83863 | JGI IMG/M metagenome (GOLD analysis project Ga0115849, IMG submission 83863) | reverse complement strand
CCGCTACACTATCTGCACCACAATCAATTCAGTCTTGGCTAGGAGAAGAAGGAGAAGACTTACTTACCTATAAAGCGAAAGTTTCTCAAGATTTACTACATTTGCCAGGATCTGACTTTATAGAGAGAATTTGGGCAGCAAGCGATCGCTCTACCCAAGTGCTACGCTCTTTGCAGCAGCTATATTCCTTCGGTCGTTTAGGTAATACGGGATATATTTCTATCCTCCCGGTAGATCAGGGAATTGAACACTCAGCCGGGGCTTCATTTGCACCCAACCCGATTTACTTTGACCCAGAAAATATTATCAAGCTAGCGATCGAGGCAGGCTGCAACGGTGTTGCTACAACATTAGGAGTTTTGGGCAGCGTTTCGCGCAAATATGCTCATAAAATCCCATTTATTGCGAAACTTAATCACAATGAACTGCTGACATTCCCCAATCAATTTGACCAGATTATGTTTGCCACTGTAGAGCAAGCTTGGAATTTGGGGGCTGTAGCTGTGGGAGCAACAATTTACTTTGGATCAGAGCAATCAACGCGGCAAATTCAAGAAGTCAGCCGTGCTTTTGCCCGCGCCCATGAACTCGGTATGGCAACCATTCTTTGGTGCTATTTGCGTAACAATGCTTTCAACCAAGATAAAGACTATCACCTCGCAGGCGACCTTACAGGGCAAGCAAATCATTTAGGCGTGACGATTGAAGCCGACATCATTAAACAGAAGCTACCTGAATATAATCACGGCTATGAAGCGATCGCTAAAGCTACTGGTAAAAGCTACGGTAAAACTAACGATCGCGTCTACACTGACTTAGTAACCGATCACCCAATCGACCTTACCCGCTACCAAGTGTTGAACTGTTACTGTGGGCGGGCTGGGCTGATTAACTCTGGCGGTGCTTCTGGTAAAAACGACTTTGCGGAAGCGATCCGCACGGCAGTAATTAATAAACGTGCTGGTGGTACTGGCTTAATCTCAGGCCGTAAGACGTTTCAACGCCCGATGGAAGAAGGTGTGAAGCTATTTAATGCCATTCAGGATGTTTATTTATCACCGGATGTCACGATTGCTTGACTAAATAGGGGTCTCTTCTATCAGGGGTTAGGGATCAGGGGAATATAGAGAAAACCTCTACTTATATGTATCAAGCCTTGTCTGTTGCCGCTTGGAATACAGCGCAGGCTTGATTTGGTTTCGTAGCTACAGCAGCAAAAAACACAGATATTGCAACAGACTCTGGGATATCCTTAATAAATCAGAGTTTTGCCGGATGAAGAAAGGATGAAGCTGGCAGCACGAGTAAGTAAGGTGAAGCCTTCTTTAACCTTGGCGATCGCAGCCAAGGCTAAGGCGATGAAGGTAGAGGGGATTGATGTATGTAGTTTCAGCGCTGGGGAGCCGGATTTTGACACTCCAGCGCATATTAAGGCGGCGGCAAAGCGGGCGCTAGATGAAGGTAAAACTAAGTATGGGCCAGCAGCTGGGGAACCGAAGTTAAGGAGTGCGATCGCCCAGAAGTTGCAAAGGGAAAACAAGCTTGATTACCAGGCTGAAAACGTCATTGTTACTAATGGCGGTAAGCACGGATTATTCAACTTGATGTTGGCACTGATTGAATCAGGCGATGAGGTAATTATTCCTGCTCCCTACTGGCTAAGTTATCCAGACATGGTAAGGCTAGCTGGTGGCGTGCCGATAATTGTGCAGACGAATGCCTCAACTGATTATAAAATCACGCCAGATCAACTTCGAGCAGCAACTACAACCAATACCAAGCTGTTTATTCTCAACTCCCCTTCTAACCCTACAGGCGTTGTCTATACGCCTACGGAAATCGCAGCTCTCGCTGAAGTAGTAGTTGAGCAAGACTTGTTGGTAGTTTCTGACGAGATTTACGCCAAGATTATCTATGATGGCGCTGAACACATCAGTATTGGTGCGTTGGGTAAAGAAATCTTTGAACGCACAATTACCAGTAGTGGCTTTGCCAAAGCTTACTCGATGACTGGTTGGCGATTGGGATATCTGGCGGGTTCAACTGATTTAATTAAAGCTGTAAGTACCATTCAAGGGCATAGTACCTCGAATGTATGTACCTTTGCCCAGTATGGAGCGATCGCAGCCCTTGAAGGTTCCCAAGACTGTGTAGAACAGATGCGTAAGGCCTTTGCCGAACGCCGTAAGGTAATGCTAGAGCGACTCAATGCTATTCCAGGTTTAACTTGCGCTCCTCCAGACGGTGCTTTCTACTTATTTATCAATATCAGCAAAACTGGGATGACATCTCTAGAATTTTGTGATGCCTTGCTAGAACAGAAGCAAGTCGCCGCTATTCCAGGGGTTGCTTTTGGTGCAGACGATCATATTCGCCTTTCTTATGCTACGGACATGACATCAATTGAAAAAGGGATGGATAGGTTAGATAAATTTGTGCGATCGTGTAAGGTAATGTAGGCGATCGCATATATAAACGCCACCAAAATAAAAATTTTGCTACCAATATCAGGAGCGATCGCAGTGTCTACTACCACAATAAAAAAACTAAGTTTTGAGCAGTTCCTTGAACAGTATCCAGATGGCTATGGCATCTACGAGTTAGTCAATGGTGAAATTGTAAAAGTGGAACCAATTAGAGCGCATAAGAATGTAGCGCGGTATCTTGTTAGGATTTTTGATAAGGAAATTGAGCGATTAGAACTTGATTATATTGTTGATAAGGATATAGTCATTAGAACTGTCACCAAAGACGGACAAGAGCAAGGTAGAATCCCAGATGTTAGCGTAGTGAGCCAATCACTATGGAATAGTAATCCTTTAACTTATGGTGCTGTGATAGAACCTCCTGTGCTAGCTGTAGAAGTTACCTCGGCTAATTGGGAAGACGATTATGTTGATAAGCTGGATGAGTACCAGCGTTTGGGTATTCCTGAATATTGGATTGTGGATTACTGGGCGATCGCTTCTAGAGCCTATTTGGGATATCCTAAAGTTCCTACAGTGTTGGTATATCAGCTAGTGAATGGTCAATACCAACCTCAAGCATTTACAGGCTCAGAACCTATTATCTCTCCTACTTTTCCTGAGCTAAAGTTGAGCGTTGAACAGATTATCACAGCTAGCCAGATCCGAAAAATTTGAATAGTTATTCAGATACTAAAAGCCTCTATCAGTATTTTTTAATCTCAATTTAGGAGATATCAGGCGGCAGTTCAAGAAAAGTAGATTTACCTCAAATCTTGCAGTAGTTCATCAATCACCTGTTAGTAAAGTAAATTTTTAACTAAATAGATTACTGAAAAAAACTTAATTCGTCTTAATAGGTTTCAGGTTTACTTTAAAACTTTCGTTCAGAAATTGGTGCAAAAAGTGAAAGGGCAAAATTAATCACATAGCCATGTTAGTCGTCAATCATGAGTAAAACAACTCGCGGTACTATTGCCGCTGGAAACCAAAAAACTGCCCAAGCAGGTATTGAAATATTCCAATTAGGAGGCAATGCTTTTGATGCGGCAGTGGCAGCAATTTTAGCATCTTTTGTTACTGAATCTGCGCTTACTTCTGCTGCTGGTGGCGGCTTCCTTTTAGCACATACAAATACCAACGAAAATACTTTATTTGACTTTTTTACTCAAACTCCGCGTCATAAAAAAGTAAATACTAAGCTTGATTTTTACCCAGTTGAAATTATTTATGGCGATGCAGCACAAGAGTTTCATATCGGACTTGGCTCAATGGCTGTACCAGGAAATATTGCTGGAGTTTTTCATGTTCATAAAAAGTTAGGCAGATTACCGTTTAAGGTTGTGGCTGAACCAGCTATTAATTATGCAAAAAATGGTGTAGAAGTAGGAAATTTTCAATTCTACTGCCTAAAAATTCTTAAACAAATTATGACTGCTTCCCCAGAGACGAGCCAAATCTACGCACCTAATGGCGAAATGCTGCAACTGGGAGAAAAAATATTTATGCCAGCTTTTGCTGATACTTTAAATTATTTAGCTGAAAAGGGAGTACGAGAGTTTTATAAGGGTGAAATTGCCCACAAATTAGTGCAAGATTGTCAAAATTATGGTGGTTATTTAACTCTAGAAGATCTAAAAAGTTATCAAGTTATAGAAAGAAAGCCATTAATAATAAATTATCGCGATAATATATTTTTAACTAATTCTCCACCTAGTTCTGGTGGTATATTAATTGCTTTTGCTTTAGAACTATTATCAAATATTGACTTTACTAATATTGGTTTTGGTACTTCTCGTCATTTGCAAATTTTAGCTGAAGTGATGCGTTTAACAAATGAAGCAAGGAAAGATAAATACAACACTAATGTTTACCAAAAAGATGTAGAAAAAATATTTTTAGCTCCAGAACATATTACTCAATATCAGCAGCAATTAACTCAATCTGTTAATAAATGGGGCAGCACTACACACATTAGCGTTATTGACGATGAAGGCAACGCTGCCAGTGTAACTACTTCTCATGGTGAAGGATCTGGGTATGTAATTCCAGGTACAGGCATAATGGTTAATAATATGCTCGGAGAGGAAGATTTAAACCCAGATGGATTTCATCAATGGCAAGAAGATGTACGGATTTCTTCAATGATGTCTCCTACTATAGTGCTTAAAAATAATCAGCCAGAAATCGTTTTGGGTTCTGGTGGTTCTAATCGAATTAGAACAGCAATTTTACAAGTTATTTCTAATATAATTGATTTTAAAATGCACGTTGACGCGGCAGTAAATAGTCCTCGCGTTCACTGGGAAAATAATGTTTTTAATATAGAACCAGGCTTTAGTGAGGAGGCGATAAAAGCAATAGAAAGTGATACCAATCAGCTAATTTTATGGAATCAAAAAAATATGTTTTTTGGGGGAGTTCATACTGTACTAGAAACTTCGCCAGGAATTATTGAAGGCTCTGGAGATCAACGTAGAAGCGGAATAAGTATAACTATTTAATAGTTAGTTTTAGAAATACTAAATATTTTAATTTATCATAGAGATTAATCCAAAATCACTTCTATTTATAAGGTAAAACCTTAATAGCTATAAAGGTCTATTTTAAAATTTTTAACTTTTGCAAAAAGTATAGTAATTGAAGGTTCTCTGAAATTACTACTAGGTTTAATTTTTTAACGTCTGTCTACGAAGTGCTTTATCCACGATCGCCTGAACGTATTTACTTTTACCATCAGTATAAGCCTCACGATCTGTGCGGAAACGTCCAGCTAAGTCAAGTTTCAAGGCTTGGTAACGTTCCGCCTCGTAGGGATGCGCCCGTAGGTAGTTACGGAACAACAAACGCTCCTCCCCAAATTCCTTGTAAGCTTCAACTATGTGTAGATGATGCGTACGCTGCAAGCCGTATGGTGGCATTCCTTGGACGAAAAACATCCGCCCAGGGCGGGGATCTTCCCGCCAATAAACGTATCCTAGCCCTTCTAATAAAGGAATAGCGCGTTGTGCCTTTTGTAGGGAATATACACCAACCATCAGATCAATTATCGGTTTAGCTGCAATTTTTGGTACTGCAGTACTACCAATATGTTCAATGATAACGACTTGATCATTACCCAGTACTTTTTGAATACGTGCTGCTTCTGCTGCAAACAGTGTCGGCCAATGTGGATCATATTCGACAATGATTACCTCGTCCATTAGCTAACCTTCACAGTAGGATATGAATCGGCGATCGCTACCTTGGATCATAATAATTGAGTGGAGAAACAGTTATTCCTGATCAAAAATTAGCTTAGTTTCTCGTAAGCATCTAAAATAATCTTTTCTGTTTCTTCCCAGCCTATACATTTGTCTGTTACAGAAATTCCATATTTTAATTGCTCTAAGTTATTAGGAATTGATTGATTTCCTTCATCTAAATTCGATTCCAACATCATACCGACGATAGATGTATTGCCATCAACTATCTGTTGAATAACACTGTTAAAAACAGAGGGTTGTAATTTGTAATCTTTGTTTGAATTACCGTGACTACAATCAACAACAATCCTTGGTGGTAACTTTGCGTCTTTTAACTTTTCTTCCGCTAGTTTTACATTTGCAGCATCAAAATTAGGCTGTTTGTCACCGCCTCTTAAAATAATATGACCATAAGCATTACCTTTTGTTTTAAAAATGCTTACCTGTCCCTGCTGATCAATACCTAAAAAATTGTGAGGCATTCTTGCTGATTGTAGGGCATTTAAAGCTACTTTAACGCTACCATCAGTGCCATTTTTAAAACCTACAGGCATAGAAAGTCCACTCGCCATTTCTCGATGAGTTTGTGATTCAGTCGTGCGAGCGCCGATCGCAGACCATGAAATAAGTTCGCCAATGTATTGAGGTACAATGGGATCGAGAGCTTCTGTAGCAGTAGGTAATCCTAATTCAGCAAGTTTTATCAATAGGTTACGTGCGATTAATAATCCCTTTTCGATGTGGAAAGAGTCATCCATGTCAGGATCATTAATTAACCCTTTCCAGCCTACTGTTGTTCTTGGTTTTTCAAAGTAAACCCTCATAATCAACAGCAACCTATCTTTAACTCGCTCAGAGAGATTTTTAAGCCTTTCTGCGTATTCTTCAGCTGCTTTTATATCGTGTATCGAACATGGCCCAACTACTATAAATTTTCTATTATCTTCAAAATTTAAAATAGCCTCTAATTCCTGCCGTGATTTTAAAACAGTTTGTTCTGCTAAATCAGTCAAAGGTAATTTTGACTTAATTTCATATGGAGTTATCAAAGTACGTGAAGTTTCAATATGAGTGTTAAATATTTTATTTTCCATAAAATAGACTCCGCAATTTATCTAGATTGTAAAAACTCAGGCTGAAAAAATATTCTAAATGTGCTGAAAAAACTTTATTTATTTTAAAGCAAAAGTTTGGTGAAAATTTTTGCTTTAGTTTCAATTATGGACATTTGCGATTAGACATATTCAAGATCATCATGCAGCCGCAAGTAGACATCCAGTCCCACTCCTTGCAAGCAGGCAGTGTAGTAAGCCACTAACGCACCCGAATCCAGCATAGCGTAGCGGCGATCGCTCTTGATCTGATTACTGGTTTATTTGAGCATCTTACTACTAACTATAGGTCGCGAGTTTTGTACAGCGATTTTCCTTGGGAACACTACGATACCCGTAAACTCGCTTGGCTATACGTATTAACCGCGTAGGCTAATGTTTTAGGCGATCGCATTTAATCTCTCTAGTGAAAAAATTACTACGGCAGTTCGTTGTTGTAGCCAGATCCCTATTTTATGCAGACGTGGTACTGTCAAACATTTTTTCGGTGCGATCCAGTATGTTGTCTATTCAAATTAGCCATGCAATCCCTTCTTCATCTCCCAATCGGCAGTAAGCGATGTTTTTAATGAGTGGACTGATTACAAAAAATTCTGCAAAGGGCGATTATTTCGCCCTATTTCACCAGACGCTCAATTAAACAAATGTCTTATCGACATAACACCACTTCCACTCTTCACCAGGCTCGAATGACTTGATAATTGGATGATTAGTAGCGTGGAAGTGTTTTGTAGCGTGTTTGTTTTTTGAGGAGTCACAACAGCCGACGTGACCACAAATTAGGCATTCGCGCAGATGTACCCAGCGATCGCCCATTGCTAGGCACTCCTCACAACCGTTAGCGCTGGGTGTAACGTCTTGGACTTGATTGAGATGTGTACAATTTGTACTCATGAGATTCTCCTTGTTCTCTATGAAATTATGTTTATCTAAGCGCCTGTTTTATCTACCTATCTTTACTGATCAGTCGGACGAATTAAAATCTCATTGACGTTGACACGCAGTGGCTGAGTCACTGCATAAACAATAGCGGCGGCAATGTCTTCACTTTCCAGGGGCGTAAGAGACTGTACCCACGTCTTAACTCTTTGTTTAGCCTCTGGATTTGTGATGTGGTCAGTTAATTCTGTTGCTACTGCCCCTGGTTCAATAATTGTGACGCGAATTTTGTCGTTGTGAACTTCTTGCCGCAAAGCTTCGGAGAAACCACCTACAGCCCATTTTGTGGCGTTATAGACACCAGAACCCGCTTGCGCTAGCCTCCCTGCCACTGAAGAAATATTGACAATATGTCCTTCACCCTGGGTCTTCATAATTGGTAAAGCGGCGTGGGTAGCATACATCAAGCCGAGGACGTTAGTATTTACCATCCGTCGCCAGTCTTCGGTATCAGCACCGTCTATTTGACCAAGTAGCATTACACCTGCGTTATTGACGAGGATATCCACGCGACCAAATGCGTCTTTTGTTTTCAGGATCATGTCGTGCGCTTGGGCATCATCGGCTACATCAGCAACAATTGATATCGCTTGTCCGCCACTTTCGGAAATGCGTTTGACCAAGGCTTCTAGTCGGTCTGTGCGCCTTGCTACTAGGGCAACTTGCGCTCCAACTGAAGCTAAGGTTAAAGCTGTTGCTTCGCCAATTCCTGATGAAGCCCCAGTAACAACCGCGACTTTTCCATTTAATTTATCGCTCATGGGTGTACACCTTGCTAGTAACTCTGCTGTTTTTTCACCATGCTCATAAACTCGTGGCTGAATTAGATATATTTCCTGAGACAGAAGTCAATATCAGTGCCAGCTACTCTTGCAATAACAATCACAAAGATAAGTTCTCTTTCCCTAGCCCTTACGTTCCAGTAAATTCAGCAATCTATGACGCAATTGGCAAACGAACTTGAAAGCGCGTATCTCCAGGCTGAGAAATCACCTGAATATCACCCTGATGCTGCCCGACAACGACGCGGTAAGAGATATGCAGCCCTAAGCCAGTTCCTTCACCCACACCTTTAGTGGTAAAAAATGGTTCAAAGATGTGTGTTTGAATCTCTGGTGGAATACCAGGCCCGTTGTCAACAATTTCTACTAATACATGGTTATTCTCGCACGATGTCCGAATCCAGAGTTGACCATGCCCATTGATCGCATCGATCGCATTATCAATTAGATTCGTCCAAACTTGGTTAAGTTCGCTGCCGTAGGCGCTGATGCGTGGGAGGCTGCGGTCATACTCGCGTGTTACAACTACGCCTTGCTTGAGCTTATTATTTAGGATAATCAGCGTACTTTCGATGCCATCATGTACGTCCACCTCTTGCAAAGGGGCTTGATCCATGTATGAGTAGTCTTTGACAGCTTGAACCAGTTTGGAAATGCGATCGCTACTATGTTCAATTTCGTCTAATAGCCTTGCTTCTGTCAGTATCGCCTCTAACCAGGTAATTACATCACCAATAGCCCCCTCGCTGGCTAAATTTTGCTTAACGTTATCTAGCCAATTTATATCTAATCCTGCCCCTACCAAAGTTGGCGCGAGTTGCCAGCCATTGGCTACTCCGTGTGCTTCTAGCCAGTCTGAAACTTCGTCTTCGCGATCGCTTTGCGTTAGTGGATCGAGTTGAGCAGACATGGTAGCACGAGCTATAGCGTCTCGCTGCAAGTTAGCTAGAAATGATTGTTGATCTTTGCCCATCTGCTGACTTAGCTTCAGCGTCAGTGACTGCAATACTTGAACCGTCTCTTGTAATTGTCCAGCTGCCCTCCGATTTGCCGAGGCTGGATTGTTCAATTCATGCGCTAATCCTGCGGCTAAAGTGCCTAATGCTACCAGTTTTTCTCGATGCTGTGATATTGTCTGTACCTCTTGTAGCCTTTCCGCCATCGTGCGGAGAATCATCGTCATTACGCAAGTACAACTAGAAAGCAGCTCCCAAAATGCTTGATTTGGTAATTCTAAAATATGACAGCGACTCACGGCGCTACCTTTTGCCCAGAAGTATTCTTGACCCATCAAAATTGGCAACTCACCAAACAGCGTTTTTTTATCATATGTAGCTAAAATTACTTCTTGATTGCCAACTTTCTGGGTAATTTTGACGACACCTTCAAGCAGGATAAAAACATGATCCGCAGCATCTCCTTGGTTGCGATGAATTTCACCTGGTTGCCGCCATAACTCTGTACCTTGTTCAATTAACCACTGCAATCGTGTGTCTGGTAATTGAGCAAAAAGGGGTACTTGGCGTAAAGTGTTGATGTCGAGAGTATTTGAGTTAAGAGTGTTGAGATCGAGCATAATTACACCTTTATGTATGGGCGATCGCTATTAAAGTAATTCGATTAATCAAGTTAGAGGATAGCGAGTTTATTCAAAACTACTGATGCACAATAATTGCATTACGACTAAGCTCTATCATTGAATGTTGTTGAAATAACTTAATTATTTGCTGTAGGTTTTTCAAAAACAATGCTTCAAGTTCAGCAGTCGTTATATTTCCTGTAGTAAATAACAGCACTTTAGTTTTTTTTGCTAATTAGAAATAAGTCAAGAAATTCATTTTCCTTTATAACAATAATCCGGTGTAAATATAAATGGCGTTAACTTCTGTATTTGGTGATCGCATTTTGCTGGAGTAAATTTTTTGAATGAATCGGATCGTAACCAGCAGATTTTTATCAGTTTTTAGGCTTAATAGGCAGACGCACCTGAAAACGGGTATCTCCTGGCTTGGAATCAAAGCGAATATCACCTTTGTGTTTTTGGATCACAATCCGACGGGCAATATCAAGGCCTAAACCTGTTCCTTCTCCCACTCCTTTAGTAGTGAAAAAAGGCTCAAATATATGATGTTGAATTGCTGAAGGAATACCTGGCCCGTTGTCGGCAATCTCGATTAGTACATTGTCTTGCTTTTGTGCAGTACGAATTGTAATTTCTCCTTGTCCATTCATTGCAGCGATCGCATTGTCAATTAAATTTGTCCATACCTGATTAAGTTCGCTACCGTAGGCGCAGATATGAGGTAAATTTTTGTCATAGTCACGCTTGACAGTAATGCCGTGCTTGAGCTTGTGGTTGAGAATAGTTAGCGTATTCTCTAGGCCTTCATGCAGATCAACTTCTTGTAAGGGCGCTTGATCCATGTAAGAGTATGCTTTAACTGCCTTCACTAAAGCGGAAATACGAGCGGTAGTCTGTTCAACTTCGTTCACAAGTCCAGTAACAGTTAAGCTTGTTTCTAGCCAAGTCAGCGCCGAGACAAGAGCTTCTGGAGGTATCTGCTCGGCGAGGCTGTCTAAGCGTTCGTCCACACCTGCTGACACGAGGGTAGGTGCTAGCTGCCAGCCATTGGTAATTCCTTGTTCCTCAAGCCAGTCAGTAAGTGCATCTTCGCGATCGCTTTGGGTGAGAGGATCAAGTGGAAGTGCTTTATAAGCTAACGCTTCTTGCTGTAAGTGAGTGAGTAGTTGGCGCTGTTCTTGAGAATGCTGTTCGCACAGCTTAAGCGTCTGGGATTGGAGGCTTGCGATCGCAACTCCTAACTGTTGGGCGCTCCTACGTCCAGCAGCAGCCGGATTATTCAATTCATGAGCTAAACCAGCTGATAATTTACCAAGCGCTGCTAGCTTCTCCTGCTGTCGCAGTTGCACTTCCACATCCTGCGCCCGTCCTACCATTGCTGCTAGGATAACTTGTCCCCCTTGTGAGCATTCCGCCATAATGCGTTTAAAAGCTAATGGTGTAATTTCTAATACCTTAGTAGCACCAATAGCTCGCGCTGTTGCGATCGCAGGCCTACCCGTCAGCATCGAAATTTCTCCAGTAAACCCACCAGGATCGTGGACAGTTAGCAGTTGCTCTTCTGCACCAACTTGTTTGGTGATGCGAATTTGGCCTTCAAGCACTACATAGAAATGATACGTCGGAGCGCCTTCAGTAAATAGGACATCGCCCGCAGCGATTTTGACCTCACGACCGTATTTAGATAACCCCTGTAATTCCTGTTCTGATAATTTTGGAAAAAGTAGTGTTTCGTTTGGGTCGTGAAGCATGATTACACCTTAATGAGATGATGAATAAGAGGATTTTTTGATCCTAGTTATCCTGTGCTAATTACCAAATTCGATTAATTGGATAGGCATCAAAAGCAGAATCAGCACTTAAAATTGGTATTTGCTCGTATATGGATTGTGCAATTAAAAGCCGATCAAATGGATCGCGGTGATGAAACGGTAGCGTTGCAACAACATTAATATGATCTATTTTGATTTCTAGCAAATTGAACTTGTTAACACTAAGTTGCTGCTCTATAAATTCTTTAAATGGCAGACTAAAACTCAGCTTGCCCGTGCTTTGTTTAATTGCCATTTCCCAGATACTAGCTGTACTGAGCAGAATTTCATTATTCTCATCATCAACTAGCGCCCGTACTTGAGCAGTGAGCCTTTGAATATCCAAGACGTACCAAATAAAGATATGCGTGTCTAGCAGGAGCTTCATTACATATAATCTTTGAAGTCTTCTAAAGGCTCATCAAAGTCATCAGATATTGTTACTAACCCTATAGCACTCCCAGCACGGCGACCACCTTTCTTTGGTGCTGGTACTGGCACAAGTTTAACCACAGGCTGATTGTCTTTTGTAATTACAATTTCTTCACCATTGATTGCTGCTTCGATTAAGTCTGGCAGATGTTTGGATGCTTCAACAAGATTTATTTGCTGCATAAGTTCAACTCCTTCATTCTTAACTCAATTCTGGCATTAAAAAATTGTTGAGGAATTTAACCCCTTCCTTACTAGAAAAAGGGGCTAAAAGATTAGTTTGATTAGACTACATTGCTGAGGTATTGATGGATAAATTGAACTGCGATCGCACCTTCACCTACTCCCGAAGCAACTCGCTTTACCGACTTATGACGCACATCTCCGGCTGCAAAGATGCCAGGGACACTTGTTTCGAGCAAAAAGGGGTCACGTTCTAGTGTCCAACCCTTGGGACGTTTGCCCTCACGCATCAAATCTGGCCCAGTGAGAATAAATCCCCGATCTCGCTCTACAACTCTATCTAGCCAGTCAGTAGCAGGCATCGCTCCAATAAAGATAAATAGCGAAGTTGCGTCAACTGTTTGCTGTTCGCCAGTATCGGCATTGGCAATTGTAATCGCCTCTAAGCTGGTTTCACCTTTAACTTCAACAACACTAGAACGCGGTTGAACTGTAATATTTTCTGTCGCCTCAATTTGCTCGATTAGGTACTGAGACATACTTTTAGTAAGTGATTCGGCACGGACTAGCATAGTTACCTTATGGGCGTACTTAGAAAAGTACATTGCTGCTTGTCCTGCGGAATTTGCGCCACCGATGATATAAATTTCTTCACCGCTACAAGATATTGCTTCGGTCTGCGCTGCGCCGTAATACACACCTGCTCCCGTCAACTTTTCAACACCTGGCACATTAAGCTTGCGGTATGAAACCCCGGTTGCAATTAGCATTGAGTGGCAGCTGATATTGCTACCATCTCCTAGCGTCACAATTCGATAGGGAGCCTCGACACGCACATTAGTTACTTCTTGCGGACTCAGAATCTCTACACCAAAACGCCTTGCCTGAGTCACGGCGCGACGAGCTAGATCCGCGCCACTCAAACCAACAGGAAAACCGAGATAATTCTCAATTCGAGAACTCGATCCTGCCTGTCCTCCCGGCGCTTCTCGTTCAATCATCACCGTACTAAGTCCTTCCGATGCGCCATAAACTGCGGCTGCTAAACCAGCAGGGCCACCACCGACAATTACTAGATCGTAAAACGGAAGTTGAGCTTGAGTATTCAGCCCAATTTTTTCGGCAATCTGGAGATTCGATGGTTGCACAAGACGCACACCATCAGGAAACAACACTAATGGCAGGTATGGCTTATTTTTATCCTCAGTTTCGGCGTAGGAGATCAGGTTTTGTGCTTCTGGATCTAATTCCACGTCCAACCATTGGTATGGCACTTGATTACGCGCTAGGAAGTCTTTAATTTGGTGAGATTGAGGTGACCAGCGATTGCCAATGACGCGAATGCCTTCAAATGGGGGATGAAACGAAGCTTGCCAATCATCTAAAAGGTCATCCAACACGGGATACAGCTTTTCTTCAGGAGGGTTCCAAGGCTTCATCAGGTAGTAATCAATTTTTGCTGTATTGATCGCCCGAATCGCTGCATCGGTATCTGCATAAGCGGTGAGTAGAGCTTTTTTGGCTTCGGGAAATAGCTCCATTTCCTTTTCTAGAAATTCTACGCCGCTCATTTGAGGCATTCTTTGATCGACTAGAAACAACGCCACTGATTCGTTACGTAGTTTCAATTGTTCGGTAACTTTCAGCGCGGAATCTCCCGAATCTGCACGAATCACTCGAAAGCGATCGCCATATGCTCGTCGCAAATCCCGTGCGACTGCTTGCAAAACTTCAGGATCGTCGTCAACGGTCATGATTACGGGTTTAGCCATAAGTGAGGATGTTTCTTAAACTAGGTACAAAGCGTAAAGGTGAATACTGATGATTGCGAGTCCAAGTTCTAGCTATATCTCTTCAGAAGATTATCTCAAAGGAGAGCAAAACAGTCCGATCAAGCATGAGTATAGACGGGGTGAGGTTTATGCAATGGCAAGTGCAAGTAATGTTCATGTATTAATCGCTGGAAATCTGTTTGCATTGCTTAGAAATCACTTGCGCGGGAGTGGTTGCCTAACTTACATAGCAGACACAAAGGCTCACATTGAGTCAATTAATACCTATTATTACCCTGATGTAATGGTTAGTTGCGATCAAAGAGATAGAGCGTTTGATAACTTTTTACGTTATCCCTGCTTAATTGTCGAGGTGCTATCTTCTACAACTGAAGCATTTGATAGAGGCGACAAATTTGCTGATTACCGTCATTTAGAGTCGCTTCAGGAATATGTATTAGTTAGTCAAACTCGCATGAGTGTCGAGTGTTTTCGCCGTAACTCAGAAGGTCAATGGGTACTTTATCCGTATAGCGCCGAAGACAAAATCCATCTAGCAAGTGTTAATTTTGAGTGTGCTATTACAGACTTATATGAAGATGTAATTCTATCTTCTCCTTAATCTTACCCGATATTTATCAACGCATTGATCTAGGCACTCTTGCCCTGCTAATTATGCAGAAATCAAATATTCATAAAAGTGCATGAAAATACTTTTATGAGCACTTATTACATTAGCGGTTGGAAAAGTCCGATAAGAGTTCCATCAGGATCTCGAAGATATGCTGTTTTAATTCCGTAGTATGGATTACTTAAAGGTTCTGTAGTAAATTTGATTCCTTTGTGTCGTAGTTGATGATATGCCTCATCCAAGTCAGACACTATAAAATTTAATACAACTCTATCTTGACATTCTGCATCCAAAGGCTTATTAGCATTGCCAATCATTTCTGCCATTTCTTGCCGCCGGAATAAAGCAAGCCTCATGTTTGGAGGGGCAAATTCAATATATCCACTGTTGAGATCCTCAATAGTCACCTGAAATTCCATTACATCTTTGTAAAATTGTAAGCAAGCTTCGAGATCAGAAACTAAAAGTCTTGTGTACGAGGAGCTAACTTTCATCACTACTCCAACTTAAATTAAAGTTATAAAAATTTTCTGCTGTAATCAAGTTAGATTAACTTAACAATTGAGTTTAATTAACCTCCTTAATAAAATCATCACATACAGGTGCAATATCTGAACACAATAAGCGTAAGAACTGCAAACCCAACTCCTGCATAAAATACACTACTAATGCCGCCAATGTCATAAGCTAATCCCATCAGTA
>Ga0115849_10036_pt1 | contig 15999 bp, 13 predicted proteins | sample InSIn3SAF170_FD_83863 | JGI IMG/M metagenome (GOLD analysis project Ga0115849, IMG submission 83863) | reverse complement strand
ATCGCCTTTTCTTCGGAAATATATTTTGCGGCTTCTGCTTCTAAAGATGCATCAATTGACGCTTTTGTATTTAAAGATTTGATAAATTCTGCTAAAGGTTGTAAGCCTTTTTCTTTAGCAATTGTTGCTTTTGTGCGTTTTTTTGGTTTGTAGGGCAGGTAAAGGTCTTCAAGTTCGTTTTTCTGCAAGCAAGCGGTAATTTTTGACTTGAGATCGTCAGTGAGTTTGCCTTGCTGCGCGATCGCATTTAAAATCGCGTTTTTACGTTCTTCTAGTTCGCTGAGGTAGGTAAATCTATCTGATAGTTCGCGCAACTGAATCTCATTCATTTCCCCTGTGCGTTCTTTACGGTAACGGGCAATAAATGGGATTGTTGCTCCTTCAGCTAGAAGTTCTAAAGCACTATTAATTTGAGAGGGTTTAAGTGTAAGTTCTTGAGCTAAAAATTTAGCAATGTCTACCATAATTTTGATTTAAGCCAAAACCTAACTAATCATCTTTATCTTTACCACGCCGTTTCTGCTCTTGATCCGGCTTTTCTTGGCGATTGTCATCTATACTTTGATCTTGCTGCCCCAAATCGTCGCTATTACTATTTTCCTGCAAGTTATTACTTGAATCAGGTACTCTTTGCACTTCTGGAGATGCGGGAACTTCCTCAGTAGGAACTACAACCGAAGGCGCTTCATTAGTTGGAGGTTCAGTAGTAGGCGAAGGGGAAGGAGAAGGAGAAGGAGACGGTAGCGGCGATTGTTGTGACTCTTGACGCAATGCACGTAGCTTTTCTCGTAAAGAAGGTGAGGGAGAAGTGCTAGGTGTTGGCGATGCTTCTACAGGTGTAGGAGAAGCGCTAGGTGTTGGCGATGCTGTAGAAGTCCTTTGACGCAATTGCCGCAGGAGGCGACGCTGTGAGGCAGAAGTTGCTGGATCTGTTTGAGTAGGGCTAGATTCTACTACTGGTGGCGATGTTATTACTGGTGGATCTACAGCAGGTTCGACAACTGGTATATCGTCGCTAGATTGCCGTTGTAAGTAGGCGGAAACGCTGCTAAAGGCAATGCCCGCGATCGCCACTAATCCTATACTGCCAGCAATAAATAAGCCAGGGGAAGTAGATTTTTTGGGGGCAACTATTGTCGGTGGTGGAGAGTTAGATCCTACTACAGCCTTTTTATGGTGTTGAGGAATTAAAGCTACAGTTTGGACTGTTTTTGTCGCTGGAGTTTGAGTAGATGCATTAGGCAAAAGTGACAACCACTCGTTGATTGTTGCGGGGCGAAAACGTGCTTCTACTGCCATACCGCGCATCACAGCTTGATTAGTAGCTTTGCTGAGTTGGAGTTGGATATCGATAGGTGCAGGCATAGGAATGCGATCGCGCAAACTTGCCGCTACAGGAACTTTTGCTGTTAATATTGCATACAAAGTTGCTGCCAAACCATACACATCGGTTGCAGGCGTGCGGGGTGCTTGGTAAAGATATTGTTCTATGGGCGCATAACCTTCAGAAACCATACCTGTATGCGTCTGCGTCGAACCAGGGGTAAATTCTCGCGCAATCCCAAAATCGATTAATACTACTTCGTCTGTACCCTGACGCAGAATAATATTTTGCGGCTTAACATCTCGGTGCAATAAATTGTTTTGATGTACTACTTGCAATGCTGCCCCAATCTGGCGGATGTAATGAATTGCCTTTGCTTCTGGGAGGGGACTATCAGGAAATACTACTCGATCTAAAGTTGCCCCAGGAATGTAATCCATTACCATATAGGGCAATCCATCTTCGATAAAAAAGTCGCTTACTCGGACAATATTAGGATGAACGCAAGCAGCTAGCCGTCTTGCTTCGTCTTGAAATTGGTTGTGAAACTTGGCATACTGCGCCTCTTGTCGCAGCGATTCATTGAGGGTTTTAATTACAACTACCTGATTGAGATAGCGATGAGTGGCTTTAAATGTAATGCCAAAGCCACCGCGCCCTAGTTCTTGTTCTAGGGTATATTTCCCGCCCTGCAATGTTTTACCAGCTATCATGCGTTCTGAAAAATGAAAATTGTCCTTGAAACTCTTTGCATTTTAACTTTGTTGTTGCCAAAGGGGACGTAATAGATTTCTTGCAGAAGTAGGGAAAAGGTAAAGAAAAAACTCTTATCCTTTAACCTTTCCCCCTTGCCCCTTAACCTGCCCTAGAGGAGTTTTAAAACCGTTGTCCGATGCCGAATTGCACTTGACTGTCTCCACGATTATTGATGCCAAAGTCAGCCCGTAATAGCCCGATAGGAGATTCTATCCGCAAGCCAGCGCCATAAGCAAAACCATAACCAGGCTTACTGCGAACGATCGCAGGTTCGCCTAATACTGTATCTCCTGAACCTAAGTCTGAGGCAAAGTCAGCAAAAAGTACGCCGCCGACAGGGCGGAAAATGGGAAAACGATATTCTGCTGAGGCTAGTACATAAGAACGACCGCTACCAACTTCGCCCTCGCCATAAGCCCGCACGGAATTAAGTCCGCCTAAGTTAAAAGCTTCATAAGGTGGCAAATCCCCGATAGTAGTACCTCCTTGGAGATTGAAGGCTAATACTTCTTGGTCTTTTGTGCCTAATAATTCTACTGGTACGTACTGAATATAATTTGCCCGCAACCGATTCATAGCAATATTACCTTCACCAAAGGGAATTGACTGCTCGGTGCTAAAGCTAATTATCGATCCTTGGGTGGGATTTTGGGGGTCGTTGCGTTCGTCTTTGATCGCACTAAACGATAAAGCTAAAATATCGTCAATACCCGTACCGCTAAATGATAAAGGATTGCCTAGTTCATCGGTTGGCGAAATGTTACCATCGCGATCGCGGATGCTGACGCGGGTGTAGTTAAAACCTAAAGAAGCTTGCCAATTATTAATCGGGCGCTGTACGCTGATACCACCGCCAAAACGTCCTTCACGCGGGTTGCTACCGTTTGGTAAATCGATATCGCCATCGAATGTCTGCGATGTACCGCGCCGCCGAAAAGCGTTTATTTGATAGCCTAGGCGGTTTGGTTCGCTGGTGCGATAGGGACTGGTAAAGTTGGTTGCAAACTGCAACTCGCGGCGGCTTGCTTGTACGTCTATACCTACAGAATCGTTAATTCCACCAAAGTTAAAGTCTTGATAGTCAAGATTGACATAAATTCCTGTGTCATCGTCATAACCGCCGCCACCGCCAATATTGCGGGTAGACTTTTCTGTCAAATCGTAGATGACATCTACTTGTTTAGACTTATTTTGGAGAACTACATTAACGGTTCTAAATAGTCCTGTACGGTATAATTGGCGCAAATCTTCTTCTACAGCGCGATCGCTCAATACATCCCCAGGCTTTATTTTTACTTCGCGGCGCAAAAATTCTTCTTTGGTACGTCCAGTGATCGCTTCGCCTTGCGCGTTTGTTGATTTACCATCTCTATTTAAAAAGCGAAAAGTAACGCTATTTACAATCGGTTCAATAACATCCACAGTTAATACGCCTAAAGAACTAGGGTGTACTGCCAATACTTTTGCTGCTACATAGCCATTTGTGGCATACCATTGATTAATTTTCTTGACACTTTGGCTAATAGTGCTAGGACTAATTACAGATCCTAGCTGTGGCTGAAATAGTTTTGTTGATACATCAGGAGTTAGTACTTGGGCGTTGGTAAGTTGTAGAGATTGTATTACTATTGGTTCTACTGTATAGACTACTTCTACGCCTGCTGCATTGGTAGTAGTGTTTGCGCGTGCATTTGTAAACAAGCCTGTAGCCAAAATAGCTTGCACGTCTGCTTGCAACTGGCGATCGTTTGTATCTTCACCAGCACGAGTTTTAATGGTGTTGCGGACAATTTCTGCTAACTCCTCACTTGCTCCTACTATTTGTACGTCTGTAGCTAAGACAAATAAATTCGTGTCATCAGTAGTAGTAGTGCGATCGCTTTGTGGTATTTCTACAGCAGGTACATCGCTATGGGGTAATGCCTGTGGCAGATTGGTAGGGGATATTTGCGCCACAGATATCCCCGCACAGCCTAAATTGAGGCTTAAACTTACTGCGATCAAAATTGCTGGCGAAGAAACACGCATAGATTTAATTTGTATATTTGGGAGTTAGTTTACAAAAAGGGTTGTTAGATGTTATTTCCAGGTACTATATTTTTCCCTAATACTCCATAGTCAACACTCACTTTAGTAGACACATGTGCAAAAGGTACTTGGACAATTCAGGAAAAGGTAAAAGAAAATTCTTATCTTTTTCCCTTTCCCCCTTTCCCTTTAACCTTCTAATGCTAAGTGCCATAGATTTTTTCCTCGTCAATTCCCTACTTAAAATTTGCTTCAATGTCCAATACCTCTAAATTTCGGTTACTTTGCCTCAGTAATGGTCATGGCGAGGATATCATTGCTGTGCGTATTTTGCAGGAGCTACAACAGTATTCTATTTTGCAAGATATTGCTGCTTTACCAATAGTTGGTGAAGGTAGAGCGTATGCTAATGCAGGTATTGGGATAATTGGTTCAGTACAAGCCATGCCCTCTGGTGGCTTTATTTACATGGACGGGCGGCAATTAGTGCGCGATTTACAGGGCGGCTTACTTCAACTAACTTTGACTCAGACTAAAGCGTTACGCACCTGGGTAAAACAGGGTGGAGTAGTTTTAGCTGTGGGGGATATTGTACCTTTATTGTTCGCTTGGTGGAGTGGTGTTGACTATGCCTTTGTGGGTACAGCAAAATCTGAATACCACATCCGCGATGATGTGAAAATGCTCGTAAAGCCCTCTAGTTTAGATAACTTCTTAGGTTTATCTGAATCTGTCTACCAACCTTGGGAACGCTGGTTGATTTCTCGTCCTCGTTGCAAAGCTGTTTTTCCTAGAGACTCGTTAACAGCAAAGAAGTTGCAAAAATGGTCTATCCCAGTTTTCGACTTAGGAAATCCAATGATGGATCGATTAGAGCCTGAGAAGTCGCTACAATTATCTGACCATTCGCTAAAAATTCTCCTTCTACCTGGTTCTAGAACTCCAGAGGCTTATGCTAATTGGCAACAAATTTTACTAGCGGTAAATAGTTTAGAAGAAACTTTAAATGATCGCTCTTTACTATTTCTCGGTGCGATCGCTCCTGGTGTAAGTTTAGAACCTTTATGTCAAATGCTTGTCGCTGCTGGCTTTTGTCAATTAGAAACCTTGACATTTAGCTATAAAAATGCTTCTGTAATTTTGACTCAAAAAGCCTATAACGATTGCTTGCATTTAGCCCAAGTTGCGATCGCAATGGCGGGAACAGCAACAGAACAATTTGTTGGATTAGGTAAACCTGCAATCTTAATTCCTGGTAAAGGTCCCCAGTTTACCTACAACTTTGCTGAAGCTCAAAGCCGTCTTTTAGGTTCATCTGTAATATTATTGCAGCAGCCACAGCAAGCAGGCGATGTTATTAAGTCTTTATTAGCAGATAGCGATCGTCTAGCACAAATTACCGAAAATGGTTACAGGCGGATGGGCGCACCAGGCGCAGCCCAGAGGATTGCCGAACGTTTAATCGAGCAATTTGGCAGAAGCTCTGACTAGAGCGTATAAATTGGTATTTCTGTATTGTGGCAGGCAAGTAAGAACCTAATTTACGTCTGGTGCTAAGGGTTGGATGTACTCTGGTGGAACGCTATCAACTAGCCAAACACCATTATCTGAACAGTAGAATGTATAACCTGCTTGATGCATAGCAGCAGCATCAATAATCAAAACTACTGGCTTACCGTGTCTTGCACCAACAGCACGCGCGATCGCTATATCTTTAGATAAATGCACATGATGCCGTGACATTTTGCACAAACCTGTTTGCATAATTGCTGCAACTGTACGCGCACCCGTACCGTGATAAAGCACGTCTGGGGGGGTAGCAGGCTCTAGTTGCAAATCGACTTCTACACTATGTCCTTGATTGGCGCGAATCAACGTACCTGTAGAGTCAAAAGAGAAGCGTTGTTTATCATTATTGGCTACTACTTCCTCTAACTGAGTGCGGCTAATTGGAAAAGCGTTTTTAGCACACGCATTGAGAAGTTCATCGACAGCAACCCAACCACCAGGTAAAAGTTTAATTCCTAATCGAGCGGGCTGATGGCGCAAGTGCTTGCTAAGATATTTACTAATTTTTATTAGTTGAGAATTATTCACTTGGCAGTCTGCGGCAAAAACAACAGCTTGCCAATCTAACATACTGTTCGCGGCTAAAGAGCGATCGCACGTTGCATAATTAACAATTAAAAATGATGCTATCTATTAAGAACAGCATCATTTTTAAGCTATTTTTTACTAAATTACCAAAGCGCTCTTACAGGACGATTTGCCGGAGTTGATTGGGCTTCTGTATCGTCGTCATCGCTTTGAGTTGTTGCTTCAGCACCAGTTGTTGTTTGAGTTGTTGCTTCAGCACCAGTTGTTGTTGAACTTGTACCTGTTTGAGTTGTTGCTTCAACGCCAGTTGGAGTTGCACCTGTCTGCTGAGTTGTTGCTTCAGTACCAGTTGTTGTTGAACTTGTACCTGTTTGAGTTGTTGCTTCAACGCCAGTTGTTGTTTGAGTTGCACCTGTCTGCTGAGTTGTTGCTTCAGCACCAGTTGTTGGACTTGTGCCTGTTTGAGTTGTTGCTCCAGCGCCAGTTGTTGTATTTGATTGAGCTACAGTAATGTTTGAAGCGACAGATTGAGCGTTTAAGGTTGCTGTAACCTGCATTCCTTGTTGTAAATTCAAGCGTTGAATATCGGCTGTGGAAACGGTCATTCTTTGTGTTGTACCGTCCGCCTTATCGACTGTAACTATTTGCCCGTTAATACTTCTGATCGTACCTGTTACAGTATTGGCAGGCGATGTTTGAGTTTGAGTTGGAGTAACTTGGGTATTGGTTGGAGCGGTAGTTGGTGCAGACTCCGTAGGTGTTTGACTTGGAGTTTGTCCTGCATCTATATTCGTCTGACTTGGTGTTCCGCCTGAATTTCCTGCTGGAGATTGTTGAGCGTTTACAGAATTAATTGATAATGTAGAGGTCAATACTAAAAGCATTGTCCCAGTTAATAGTTTTATTTGGCGCATACTCACTAAATCCTCACTTGACACCATTTTTGTAGAGCTATAGCTATCAAAAGATTTTTGTAACAATTATCTATTGATGTAGCTTGCTGCTTTGCCCACATTAGCGTTAATTACAAAATATAAACTCTATCCGTATATACATTTTATTAAATTATTTATATGTAAAATACAATTGATTTGCCTGTTTTAAAAGATAGCTATATAGATATTTAATGAAGTTTAAATTCAAGAAAGCTTGGGCAGATTGTTTACTATTTATAAACAGTGTGGAAGGAGAAAATAGTGAGATCTAAATTACTAGCTAGAAGTTTAGTGCCATTGTATGCGATCGCTTTAATCTTAGGGATGCAGCAACAAACTATAGCTAAGGCGATCGCCCAAGCAATCGACTTGGAGCAAAATTTGACTCCACAAATTGCCCCATCTCCAAATATTCCTGTAGATACACCATCTTTACAAGTAGCCCCGCACAATACAAATTTAGTTATCAAGTTGAGCGATCGCCGCGTCTATTTATACCGAAACAATATACTTACAACAAGTTACCCCATAGCAATTGGTAAAGCTGGTTGGGAGACACCAATAGGCAATTATAAAGTAATAGAAATGCAGCGCGATCCTGCCTGGGAACATCCCTGGACGGGGAAAATAATTCCTCCTGGCGCAGAAAATCCTTTAGGCGCAAGATGGATCGGTTTTTGGACAGATGGTAAAAATTTTATTGGGTTTCATGGTACTCCGCAAGAACAGCTTGTAGGACAAGCAGTTTCTCATGGCTGCGTGCGGATGCGAAACAAAGATATTTTATCTTTGTACGCCCAAGTAGATGTTGGTACGCCTGTAACCGTAACGCCATAAATAGAAGGGCAAAGGCAAATTAATGAATAACAATCAACTTTTAACTTGAATCTATTTCTTTCCTTTTCCCTTTAACCTTTCCCCCTGCCCCAATCCCTGTCAAGTGCTATTGGCATCGCATTGATCTAAAATGTCTTGGCAGACACTTGCGAGGGCGCTCTTGACGTGCGAAACGCATGAATCAACAACAACTGAACAACGCTTTTACCCTCTTTTTGAGCTTGCTTGTCGAGGCAATGCCTTTCTTGCTGTTGGGGGTTTTGTTTTCTGGTTTGCTGCTGTTATTTGTCGATGAACGCCAACTAGTAGCAAAGATGCCCAAAAACCCTCTACTAGGGGCGTTGATGGGTAGTTCAATTGGTTTTCTATTTCCAGTATGCGAATGCGGCAACGTACCTGTAGCAAGGCGGTTGCTGATTCAGGGCGTACCAGCACCAGTAGCAGTTGGCTTTTTACTTGCAGCACCGACAATTAACCCAATTGTGATTTGGGCAACTTGGACAGCTTTTCGAGATCAGCCAGAAATTGTCGTTATGCGCGTGGTATTTTCTTTAGCGATCGCAACTATTGTTGGTTGGGTGTTTAGCGCTCAAGCTGACTTAAGCTCGATCTTACAGCCAGCGATTTCCAGAAATTGGCAAGCGACTCAAGCAAAGCCTGAACTAAAAGAATCTCTGCTAAAAGAAGCAGATTCTACCCCGACTTTATTGCAATCAGGAACATATTTACTCGCTAGTGCTGGGCAACCTGTACGGATGGATGCTACGGTACTGCAAGCAGATTTAGCCGCAACTTCTCCTGCAAAACCATTGGCATACAAATTGCGGTTATTGCTAGACAATACAGTACAGGAATTACGCGAATTGGGGGCTGTATTAGTAATTGGTAGTGCGATCGCAGCTTTTATTCAAGTTGCTGTACCACGCGAGTTTGTTGTTAGTCTTGGTGCTAGTCCTGTTACATCAATTCTTGCCATGATGGTTCTAGCAGCAGTTGTATCAATTTGCTCGACTGTAGATGCTTTTTTTGCGCTTTCTTTTGCTTCTATATTTACCAGCGGTTCTTTGTTAGCATTTTTGGTTTTTGGCCCAATGATCGATATCAAAGGAGTAGGTTTAATGCTATCGATATTCAAACCAAAAGCAATATTTTACTTATTTGCCTTAGCAGCACAACTAACATTTTTATTTACTTTAATTGTCAATTTATACATCGCTTGAAATTGAAAAATTAATGTCTAAAAGTCAAAACTCCCTCCTCAAAACTCAAAACTATTATCAATGGTTAGATGTGTTGGCGATCGCTGCTTGGGGTATCTTGATGTTGAGATATTGGCACACTGGCAAGCTAAACTTATTGATTCACCGCGATTACTTTTGGCTCGTAATTTCTGGGGGTATTGGCTTAACAATTGTTAGTAGCTTGAAAGCCTTGGATTTGCTGCGCCGACGGCGTACTATTACTCCCGATGCTCAACACATTACTTTATTTCCGCCTGGTTTAGGTAGTGGCTTGCTGTTAGTAACAGCAATTTTGGGCTTAACAATCACACCCCAAGTATTTGCTAGCCAAACTGCACTGCAACGCGGCGTAACTGATTTTTTACAATCAACGCGATCGCAACCTCAAGCTTTTCGAGCTTCAGTCAGCCCAGAGGAGCGAAGTCTACTCGATTGGGTACGCACGCTAAATGTCTACCCCGAACCTGACGCATATACTGGGCAAAAAGTCAAGGTGCAAGGTTTTGTGATTCATCCCCCCGAACTACCGCCAGAATATATATTACTATCGCGGTTTGTAATTACTTGCTGTGCCGCAGATGCATATCCTGTAGGATTGCCAGTCAAACTTAGCCAAAATCGCCAAGCATACTCGCCGGATGCGTGGTTAGAAGTAGAAGGCACAATGATTACTGAAAATTTGCAAGATAAGCGCCAATTAACAATTCAAGCAAGTTCTCTCAAGCCAATTGAGCAGCCCAAGAATCCTTACGATTATTAAATAACTTGTAAAAGCTCTTAGTACCTAAACTAATTTATTTAATATTTTTCGCGCGTCCGCGCAGGCGCGGTTTCCAACCGCCCATACTAAATTCGGCTAAGTTTGCCATAACAAAAAAATTAGCGATCGCGTTGTTGCACAGGTAACGATTCTAGAGTTACAGCTACTTGGGTAGATTTTTGACCGCGTTGGATTGTCAGTTGCAACTGACTACCTACAGTACTGCGCTCTACTAACTGCTGTACTTGTTCTGTTTTGCTAACAGGGCTATTGTTAATCGATTGAATTACATCTCCTGCTTGCAAGCCTGCATCGTCTGCTGGCGAATTGGGAACGATGCGAACTAGCAAAATTCCTTGCTCTGCGGGTACGCGGATACGACCGCGCGATTCTATTTCCAACTGTTCCTTGACTTCTGGCGTGAGCGTTACCATCTGCACGCCTAAATATGGATGCTGTACTTCTCCTGTGGTAATTAACTGCTGGGCGATTCCTTGGACGGTATTAATAGGGATAGCAAACCCTAACCCCTGAGCGCCGCTAATAATTGCTGTATTCATGCCAATAACTTCACCGCGCGCATTTAACAAAGGCCCGCCAGAGTTACCAGGGTTGATTGCTGTATCTGTTTGAATAAAGCCAACACGTTTATCCGCAACACCAATATCGCTGCTAGAACGGTCTGTAGCGCTAATAATACCTGCTGTGACAGTATTATCCAAGCCTAAAGGATTGCCGATCGCAATTACCCATTCTCCAGGTTGCAGCACGCTTGAGTTACCAATAGGTACAACTGGTAGTTCGCTAGCGGCAATTTTAACTACAGCAACATCTGTAACTGAATCTTCCCCTACTACTTCACCTCTAAAAGTTCGCCCATCTTTGAGGGTAACGCTGACTGTATCCGCGCCGTTTACTACGTGAGAATTGGTGAGAATTTGACCGTTGGCATTGATGATAAACCCAGAGCCAGTACCGCGTTCTACGCGCCTAGCAGGCGGCGCAGAACCAAAAAACCGCCGCATTACAGGGTCATCAAATTCATCGGGTGCTTGAGCGCTAACAGTTCTTGCTGCGTTGATTCTCACAACCGCAGGGCCGACTTTTTGCACAGCAGCAACAACAAAATTGGGATCGGTGGGAACAGCAGAAATTGCTGGGCGATCGCTTTGAGGAGCATCAATTGCGCTCTGAGGCGATGTTGGAGATTGTTGGTTTTGGAAAGGATTATTAGGTAACGAGCAACCACCTAAAGATAGTGCTAATCCAGCGATTGAAATTAGCAGGTATTGACGGGACTGCTTATTGATAGCTGTATTATTCCGGCTGTTATGGTTATTCAAAATCCTTATAGCTTGGTTTAGGAGCGGAAAATTGCGATCGCTTGTCCTCATCTGTTCTTATTTCTCTATCAATTTAAATTAGTGGGTAGTAATATGCTCAGTTAACCGAGTTTGCAGCTACTTACAAACATGGAAGTATAAAAATACTTACCACAGTTCCGTAGTGCATTTGTTAAACCGATCTTATGCTTCTATTTTTGCTAAATTGGTTGCTTATCTGTATTTCTATATTGTGGCAGTTAACAGCAGAGGTGGTTAGAGGTGGAATTTTCGCTTGAGACTCTTTGGAGTCAGGTACTAGAACGCTTACAAGTACAGTTGAGCAGACCTACCTTTGAAACTTGGATCAAAACTGCTAGTGCTAAACAGTTGGAAAATAATTGTTTAGTAATTTGCACTCCTAACCCTTTTGCTCGTAACTGGCTGCAAAAGTATTATGTCAAAACGATCGCTGATGTAGTCCAAGATATTCTTGGTTATCCTGTAGAAATTCAAATTACGGTTGCTAGTGGAGAAGGAGTAACTCAGTTTAGGGAAGAGGTGATCGAACCAATGCCTATTGAAGCGAGTATGCCCCACAATGTACTTAATAAACAATCTCGACCTACAGAATTAAATACTAAATACGTATTTTCTCGGTTTGTAGTTGGCGCTAATAGCCGGATGGCGCATGCAGCTTCGCTAGCAGTAGCCGAATCTCCAGGGCGCGAGTTTAATCCCTTATTTTTGTGCGGTGGCGTGGGATTAGGAAAAACTCATTTAATGCAGGCGATCGGACATTACCGCTGGGAAATTTGCCCTGATTCAAAGATATTTTATGTCTCTACCGAGAAGTTTACAAACGATCTGATTGCCTCGATTCGTAAAAATAGTACGCAAAGCTTTAGAGAACATTATCGAGCAGCAGATGTTCTGTTAGTAGATGATATTCAATTTATCGAAGGCAAAGAATCTACTCAAGAAGAATTTTTCCATACTTTTAATACTCTGCACGAGGCTGGAAAGCAAGTTGTAATTGCAAGCGATCGCTTGCCCAATCAAATCCCACGTTTGCAAGAGCGTTTGTGTTCGCGCTTTTCTATGGGGTTGATTGCTGATATTCAATCGCCAGACTTAGAAACTAGGATGGCAATTCTGCAAAAAAAAGCTGAGTATGAAAATATGCGCTTGCCTAGAGATGTAATTGAGTATATTGCCTGCAATTACACTTCTAATATTAGAGAACTAGAAGGAGCTTTAATTCGGGCTGTTGCTTACATTTCAATCTCAGGGTTGCAAATGACAGTAGAAAATCTTGCTCCTGTATTAAATCCAGCTAGTGAAAGACTCGATTCTTCGCCGGATATTATCCTAAAAGCGATCGCCGATCAGTTTGATATTTCAATTGAAGAACTTAAAGGTAATTCGCGGCGGCGAGAAATTAGTTGGGCGCGGCAAATTGGCATGTATTTGATGCGGCAGCATACTAAACTTAGCTTGCCAAGAATTGGTGAAGAATTTGGCGGTAAAGACCATACAACTGTGATGTATAGTTGCGACAAAATTGCCCAAATGCGCAATACCGATCCGAGTCTTGCTCAAACGTTACGACAATTGAGCGATCGCATTAATTTAGCTACCCGCTCTTAGATGCGATTGGCGTGGACAGTTATTAAGTTCTTAACCAAGTTATAAAAAATTATTAATTTAAATGCCTTGTGGAAAACTAGCCTTTTTTTGGGGAAAACTTGGGTAAAACCCTGTGGAAAACTCTAACTTTTTCGGGGAAAACACCGACTAAGTATAATTACTCTGTGGAAAACTCAAGGCTTTTTCCACAAGTTTTCCACAGGCATATATGCCGTAAAAATTGCATGCAGAGCCAAAGCTAAGATCTTTTCCACAGTTTCCACAGCCCCTACTACTACTAATTAAAAATATTATCTAGATCGTAGTAGTCTATATAGCTAATTGATTTTTTAGTACAAATATACTATACAATATGAATGTTAGGATATTTCTCTAAACCAACTGGACACATACCCTTCAGCCAGTTTTTGACTTTTAACTTTTGACTTTTTATTACATGCTCTTACAGGGAATCAAACATCAATGAAATTAGTTTGTCGTCAAACTGACCTAAACACTAACCTCTCCCTTGTAAGTCGTGCTGTACCTTCGCGCCCGACGCATCCAATTTTGGCGAACGTGTTGCTCTCAGCTAATGCTCAAACGCAGCAAGTAAGTTTGACAGCTTTTGATTTGAGTTTGGGAATAAAAACTACTTTTAGTGCAGATGTAGAAACTGGGGGAGAAATCGCCTTACCAGCTAAATTGCTCAACGACATTGTTTCGCGTCTCCCTGACGGAGAAATCGAGCTAGAACAAACAAAAGAAGCAGCTTTAGGGGTTAGCCTTATTTCTGCCTCTGGGCGCTATCAAGTGCGCGGTATGGAAGTTGAGGAATTTCCCGAACTACCAGTAATTGAAGAGGGAGAAGCTGTTTATCTACCAGTAGAAGCTTTGATGGATGGGTTGCACGCTGCTTTGTTTGCAACTAGTAGCGATGATACCAAGCAAATTCTTACAGGGCTACATCTTACAGTTAAGCAAGATATTTTAGAATTTGCTGCCACTGACGGACACCGTTTGGCAGTAGTAGAAACTACTAATACTGTAGATACTGCTACTCCACTAGAGGTAACTATTCCAGCAAGATCTTTGCGAGAACTAGAACGAATGTTAGGGGTAAGTGATACGTCACAGCCGCTAGCGATGCATCAGGGGCAAGGACAGATTATATTTGAGTGGGCAGAGCAACGCTTGACAAGCAGAGTCTTAGAAGGGCAATATCCGGCTTATCGTCAACTGATTCCTCGCCAATTCGAGCGACAGATTACTCTTGAGCGCAAGCAGCTATTAAGTGCTTTGGAGAGGATTGCTGTAATGGCAGATCAGAAAAATAATATTGTTAAATTCAGTATTGATAGCCTCAAAGAAGAATTGTCTTTATCTGTAGAAGCTCAAGACGTTGGTAGCGGTAGAGAATCTATCAAAGCGCAAATATCTGGAGAAAATTTAGAATTTGCTTTTAATATTAAATATTTGATGGATGGGTTGAAAGCGCTGCCTACAAATGAAATTCAGATGGAAGTAAATACAGCTACTAGCCCGATTATTTTGACACCTTTGGGTAGCTTGAAAATGACTTATTTGATTATGCCTGTACAGATTAGGAGTTAAGAGCTAGTTAGGGGTGATGATTGGGATTATCGAAAAGCAATCCTAGAGCGATCGCAATGTTGCTAAGGCGGTTATCTGCTGAGAGAAAAATCGAAGAGGTGGATTGCATAGTAGCAAAAGCGGTTTGAAGGAGTAGCGCCGATGCCAGTTGTACCGCGTCATAAGCGTGTAGAGAGTATTGGTTGACCAGTTGACCTGCTCTTTCTGCAAGTGTGGCATCAAGTTCAATGACTTGGTATTGATTACTTAGATCGAAGCGAAACCTTTGGATAATCAGGGTGACATCAGTGGGAGTCAAACTACCTTCTCGTTCCCTTCGAGCGATCGCACTTCTGACTTCTACCCAAGTGATTCGAGCAATGAACAATTCGTTGCCTGTCTGGGGAGCCGAAAGCGCCCGTATCCAGGCACTACCAGTTTCCGGCACGTACCGTTTCACTAGGGCGCTACTATCTAAGAAGTAGGCAGTCAAATTGAACCCCGTTCCTCAATAATGATTTCTGAGAGCGGCTTACCTGGAGATGCCTCTAGTCTTTGGGTTAGTTCGCGCCAGGCTTCTTCGGAAACTGGTTCAACATCGCCCAGGCGGGGAGGAGGAGTAACTAGCCCTGCTGCCACTAGAGACTGAATTACCTCTTCGGTTGAGGAAGCTGGTTCATCTGTCAAAACTTGCAGCCGCACAGTTTGTCCATCTTTTAGAGATAAAGGATTTTGGGGGTGCAATACTCCGTTAGAGTAGATAGCAGTAATAGTTTCTGACATATTTAGCGCAGTTTTTAGTGGAAGCGTTGTGATCAGGGTAAATGCGATCGCAGCGTAGTAAAGTTTCTGTTAGTTTTGGAGAAACCCCTACCCTAAATATTGATGATTCTTTAAGGGTAGTCAATTTCAGCTTCAAAGCGCAAAAGTAGGGTGCGTTGGCAAGGCAACGCACCCTACAAGATGGGCGATCGCACTACAAGCACCAGTAAAAATCATCAAATCTGGCTCAAACTCTGATGATGTCGGGCGTACTACATATTAGATTTCTTGCGTGAATAACCACTAAGCTTGTTTAGACTCTTTGCAAGGCTTGGGTTTCGACAAGAATTTAAGGTTTTTAACCTGCAAAGGCAGGTTTTGTCTGTGTAGCTGCGGTTTCAACCGCTAGGCTTCAGGTTTCAAGCAATAGGTCTATTGATTTAGTGAATTGCGATCGCATTTATGATGAATGACTACATATTCTTGATGGATAGATGATATTCTACCCATCAAATTACTTCCTAAACGCTAGCAGGTTCAGAAAAACGAATTTTTAGATAGTCGTCTTCCATTTTTGCTCCTGTAGGCTGCAATGCTGCTAAAGCTTGAGGCAAAACTAAGTTCCGGCGATGATTGCCGATTGTAATATTGAGTTCGTCACCTGTTTTACTAAGGTTTACTTGATTTTTAGGAATTCCTGGCAAGTAAAGTTCCA
>Ga0115849_10035_pt1 | contig 16086 bp, 21 predicted proteins | sample InSIn3SAF170_FD_83863 | JGI IMG/M metagenome (GOLD analysis project Ga0115849, IMG submission 83863) | reverse complement strand
GGAGACTATCGCGTCTGCCGATTTGCCCTTGAACAATTTGGCATCATCCACTTGCTTGTACATATCCTTTGCCGATTCGGAAACCGTGCTGGGCAACTGAATCCCCTCGCAGGACCCGAATGGACAGGCCACGAGGGACGAGGCGAGCTCGAGCAGTGCTAGAGCGGGCAGTGGGCGAGCGAGTGCGGCTTGGGAGGCAGGAGGAGCGAGTGCGGGCACGGCGGAGGTGGGCGGAATGCTGCAGGCAAGCAGCGAGCGAAGGGATATGGTGGTGACAGGGTCAGATCGGGGCAGATCGAGAGGCGGAGCGAGTGGAGAGGCAGGCGAGATTTTCGGAGGATTAATGGACGGTGGGTTGTGGGAGCAACGAGGGACGGCGGTGCGAAGGAAAAGAAGCAACGTAGGTGAGCGAGCGGAGGAGCAGCGAGGATGGAGGGTGTTGAGATTGTCGTTGACGATGGGACTTTTGGGAGGAGGATTCAATGGAAGGGCCGACGCACCTGCAACGCTCAGCCCGGCGAAGGTGTGACGGCGTGGTGGCGGCGCTCCCGGGGCCGATCTCTTCACTCCCGGCGCCTGCAATCCCTCGCCGTCACTCACGCGGCTGCACTCACTCGCCTTCACTCGCCCGCCGTCACTTCTCACTCGCCGTCACTCGCTGCTCGTGCTGACGTCTGCTCTGACGGCCGCTGCCTCATTCCATCCAGATGACAGATCTCCAGCATTCAAGCTCGCATCGCCGCAGCCGGGCGCAGTGCATGTTTACTCCTCCCACATCGCTCCATTGCTCGTAGCTGCAATTTTTTTTTTCTTCATCCTTCATAATCCATTAGTTATTGTTCTCCACCACCCGTGGCATTGTTGCAATCAGCCTGCCTCCCGTGCGCTGCCTGCGCTGCCCTGTTGCGGGAATTGGAGGGCCCTTGCTCCCCGTCCATGAAACATCGCAACCCGCATGGCAGAAAGGCAGTTGGTCTTCCGTGCGGCCAGCGGATGCCTGTGGATGGGGCACCTGCTGGCCGTTCTGCCACTCCTCCAGCATCTCCGTCTGCCTTCCAAGACTCGCTCCTCTTTCCGAGGAAATGCTAGGCCCTATGGCTCTCTCGAAAGGAGAAATGCCGGTAATGGGAATGGGCCCTTGGCCTGGCACATATGCCAACTTCCTGGCACTTAAGTATCCACGCACTATTGTTCATGTCGTGGACAAACCTGCTCGATGGTGTTTGTGCTCAGACATGGGACAGCAAGGGATAAATCTTGGCCATCGCGTACTGCTGCATGCACCTATCGAGGCTGCACTCTCTTCGTAAGGTTTGGACACTACATTCTTCCCTGCTCTCATCCCATCCTGTTATATACCTCGTGCGCTGCCTGCCATGTCGTGTGTTTGCTTCTTCTTGCCGTTTGAAGTCAATCGCCAGTCCCAGTTGATAAGACTCTCGCGCAACGCAAGGTGTCAGTACTGACGGGAATGCACTGTTCGGATGAGAACATGTTCCTTCGCAGAGTCTGTTGTGATAAGATTGCGTTTTGAGAAACACGCGTGCAGTTGTACTTTGACAGCCATTCCTTCCTTCGAAATGGAGTGCAGCACCATCAAATGTCTTTGCAAGCAGCTCTCCATTACCAAGGATAATCTCTCATACGACTCTGTACGCCTGTGAATTGAACACTGCCTGTCCTCTGCTTTTGAAACTTTAATCGACATCAAAGGCAAGGCTGGAGATCACGTCGCGGATAGAGACGAGGTTACTGGACGTAAGAAGAGTTCGCACGAAACAAGAGCAAAAATTCCGGAGCAACGAGTTGGGCACAGATATTGCCATGATAGCGGTGGGCGAACATCACTGGACGACAGATGCGTGCTTCCTTTGGCTGAGCATAGATCGTGGACGACATGGTAACTTGAAGATCTGCAGATAAGATACCGGGCGCGAACATACCCTCAATGCACGCGGACCTTGCCATTGCATGCAGCATCGACAATCATCATTGTCGTTGCTGAGCCTGAGGTCATATTTACCATGATGGTGAGCCAGATTGCTTTGAGCTTGGCGGGCTGGCAAGAGCGACTTCAGCCAGAAAACGACTTCATATCTCCGTCACCCCATCAATTATTATTTAGCAGTTCGACGACTGTGCTCCCCGTACTTCGTAATAAGTCGGCTGGTAGGTGTGAGGTCGCCGTGGTGTTGTGGTCGTTTGGACCGATGAGGCTCGGGAGTTTTAGGAGGTCGTGCGGAACCACCAAGTGACCGCTCTCAACCGCATGTTCTATTGAGACAAATGACCATGAATAAATGTACAATGTCTTCCTTTTGTCGCACCGAAATACAGTCCCCCTGACATCATCCTACTCTTCTACATCTCCAGTTTAATGGGCAGCGGGAGCAGTCTCCTCTTCCTCCTCCTCGAACCAGTCCTCCTCAACCGGGGCGGCACCACCCTCGGTGCTGGCCTGTCCCTCAATCTCAACGGCTTGGGTCTCGTAGGCACCCAGGTCCTTTGCAAGGTCGGACTCCTCGGGGGATGGAGGGGGCTTGGGGATGGAGAACTTCTGCACCTGGCCCTCGGCGTCGGTTGCCTTGACCTGGGTGGGCTTGAAGGCCTTGAGTTCACGGAGGTAGAGGTCCTGGACGAGGTCGGCTGTCGCGGGGTAACATTTGCTTGTCAGAAACGCGTGCCTCCAAAGAACCCATCTAACGTTAATGGATGAGAGTAAATACCTTGTCGGACGGCGGTGGGAGTGATGAGGGTGCGGCGAGCAGTGATGGCGTATGATTGCCGGGCTCCGGCGAGGAGCGACCTCCTCTGCAACGCGCAGGTTAGCTTGCGAGGCGCCAAAAAGGGTATGGGCGGCCTACCGATACTCTGAGAGCGCTGCCGAGCATGTTTGCGGAAATGGAGGAGATGCGTATGAGGCCAATTGGTGGATGGGGAAGCGTGAGGTGAGAGCTGCTTTCAAACGGAGAGCTTTTGCGAGATGGAAGAATCTGGGACCTGCCGCCGGCGACCAGTGCCGCTGCAAACGGCTTAGCGCCGAGTCTGTCGCTTTGTCATCCACATCACCCCAACCGCTCGATGCAAGCGCTTCAGAGCGCTCTGCTGCGCCCCCAAACCCTTCCAAACCACATCTCTTCCCTATATCCTTCCCTCCATCCCTCTCCCGTCTCCTCTGCTTCTTCACCATCGTCGCCGCAAACAATCTCGTTCACACTGCTCGCGAAACCAGCGACTCTTGAAGACGACCAGGACCGTTGCTCCGCCAGCCTCTCTCTACGACCGTCTGACCCGCTCAGGCTTGCGTAGACGCCTTCACTGGTTCGCAGGCTGCCACAGCAGAAAACCGCTTTCCTCTTCCGAAAGACCACAGGCGTCGTCTGCATCGAGACTGCAAGCAGCGAGCGACTTTGCGAAACCCGTTTTTAGATAGTACAAAGAACAAAAGAAGAACCCGAACAAGTGCAGCGAGGAGACGGGAAGCCATAAGGATCTGTCCACCCGCCAGTTCCAGTTTCCACGCTCGTTTATAAGCGCTTTCTGCCTCTCTCGTTCCATCAACGAGCGAGTCTGCACTCCCGTGTTTTAAACAGAAGTCGCTGTTTTCCCTGTCTGACGTCGGAAAGAAAAGTCTCCCCACCGCCTCATCCCCACCTCTACCTGCCTTAGATATGGCTCGCCAGCTCTCTCCCGGCGAGGTCATCGTCGAGACCCCGGAACATCCAGATGATCAGAAGGAATGGGTCGACGATCTCAACGTTCATATGATCTGCCCGGACTGCCGAGAGGTTCCCCCAAACTTGGTCGAAGAGTTCTCGTCTGGTGATACGGTCTGTGGCTCCTGTGGGCTGGTCCTTTCAGGTCGAGTTATCGACACGCGCTCCGAATGGCGTACTTTTTCCAACGACGATCAAGGAAACGATGACCCTTCTCGTATCGGAGACGCTGCAAATCCTCTTTTCAACGGCGCTCAGCTTCAGACCAACATCGCCTACGGAGACGGAGGACGGCTGAACCGCGATTTACACCGCGCTCAGAACAAGGTCACACAGGACAAATCCACAAAGAATCTGCTGTTAGCCTACAAGTTGATTGGGTCATACTGCGAGGGGATTCAGTTGCCCAGCACGGTTTCCGAATCGGCAAAGGATATGTACAAGCAAGTGGATGATGCCAAATTGTTCAAGGGCAAATCGGCAGACGCGATAGTCTCCGGCTGCATATTTATTGCATGCCGCCAGTTGGGCTGTCCTCGAACCTTCCGCGAAATCTATACCCTGACAAAGGTTCCGAAGAAGGAGATTGGAAAGATTTTCAAAACCCTGGAGAAATTCTTGACGCAAAAGAATGGACCAGGGTCCAAGTCCGCTGCCGGCAGCATGTCGCTTGGAGGCGGGTTCAAGCAGTCACAGTCAACCAGCGCAGACCAGCTTCTGCTCCGCTTCTGCAACAAGCTTAACGTCTCGCGTACTACGTCTATCATGGGCATGGATCTTGCTCAGCGTATCAGCCAGTCTGGCGTCATTGCTGGGCGTTCGCCGCTGTCGGTCGCTGCTGCATGCATCTACATGATATCGTACCTGATGGGCGAGGGCAAAACGCCAAAGGAGATTTCCGACGTTGCTAGTGTCAGCGATGGAACCATCCGCACCGCGTATAAAATGCTATACGCCCAACGAGACGAATTGGTCCTGGATGAGTGGCTGAAGAAGGGTGGTGACAAGTCTCGTTTGCCAACTTCTTAGTTGGAAGAAAAGCAACGGACCAGGCGATAGGAGCGCTGTGAACAGCTTGAACCACCCGTATCGCCAATCTCCAGAGCACTGAGAGCAGCCGCATAAGTGGCGTTGTTCGTCCATCAAACATCTTCACCATCCAAATTTACATGCATTTTTCCATCAGCACGGAGTTGGCCAGGGCACATATCGCGATAATGCATAATGATTCAACATGCAGTTTTAGGTTTTCTTCCGTCAATATCACTCAATCTTAAACCGTCCAAGGAGCACGATAGCAGCGTTCACCAACGCGAGTCGATCGGGCACGACCAGGCAGTCCGGGTAGGTTAGAAAGTCGGAAAGGGTCGCAAGACAGGTTGCTTTTCCAGTTGATTGTCTGCTTTTCAGTATCGCTAGATAGCTGGGGTGCAAGTTGCGATTGCTTTGCTTCCGGTCTAGGTGGTTATCGAGGGCAGTGTTTTCCAGGCAGCATGTCCTGCTTGTCTTAATTTTGATTTGACGGGTCGTCAGACGGTTGGGATGCGTTGTTCACAGGGTATCTACACCAGACCTTCATACAAACAATAAAAAATAAACACCATGGTAGTGGTTTGACTTGCTCGGTCCTCATCTGCTGTGCATATGTGAGAGTGGTGTTTAAAATGCGGCGATGTTCCTCTGAAAAGAGGCGCCTCTCGCCTCCACCTCACTCGTGTGCTTGTGCACGGCTCCGTCAGCCGCGTGCAGAAGCGCCCTGGCATCTGACGGCACTCGATGCACGACCTCAGTCCATGTCACGGCGGGCGGGCAATGTGCAACTCCACTTTCCCGCCGCTAGGGAATCGCAGCTGGGCCATCGCCATACGCCGCCCGAGAATTCCGCTGCTAGGCCTGGGCAGCGATGGAGGGGCGACGCAGGAGGAGAAGAGACTTACCAGGACGGCCGGGGCTTCGGGAGAGAGATGTCCTGAGCCTTGCATGGTGGAGGGAGCGATAGGCCGTGAAGAGGTCGTGAAGCAAAGAGGTTGCGACAAGCCCCACCACCCCGCCGCTGCCTCTGCTTCTGCTCCTCCCTCCACCTTCGCAAGAGTCGCAATAATTGCTCCATAACCCCTCCACGCTGCCTTGTCTTCCAGATTCTTGTTCTTTCTTCCCTTCTCCTTTCTCCTTTCTCCCTTTCTCACGCCATTCCCTTCGCTGAATTGGACGTACTGCCTTCGTTCCTTTGTTCGCATACCTCACTCTACTCGGGCCATCCTCCCCCGCCAACCTCAACCTCCGTCACAATGGGCGACGTTCCAACGGCCACCTCCCTCCGCGATGTCTACACCGACGATGCCATAGCCGTCCAGGAGAAGCGATGGGAGTCGCTTTTGGCCAAATTCAAGGAGCAGTTTAGTTCTGCCGCTGACTTTGTGTCCCGAAGTCCTGGTCGCGTCAACGTCATCGGCGAGGTCCGTTTAGCTGCGTCCCGTAAAAGAAAAAAAAGGCCGGCTCTCTAACTCGTGTCGCGTGCGCTTAGCATATTGATTACTCTCTCTATGAGGTGCTGCCCATGGCCGTCACGGCTGACATGCTCCTTGCTGTCGCTATCCGTCCCTCCGACAAGCCCACGATCCGCATCGCAAACGTCAACTCCGCAAAGTTCCCCACGCGCGAGTTTGAGATCCCTACGGGAGGAGACATTGAGATTGACGCTTCGTCGCACGAATGGACCAACTACTTCAAGTCTGGCCTCCGGGGTGCAGCACAGCTGCTCCAGAAGAAGCGTGGCGGCAAGCTCGTTGCCGTTGGTATGGATGTGCTTGCTGATGGCACGGTCCCGAGTGGTGGAGGCTTGTCCAGCAGCGCAGCCTTTGTTTGTGCCAGTGCGCTCGCCGTCATGAAAGCCAACGGGGAGGACAAGGTGGACAAGACCGAGCTTGTTGAGCTGGCCGTTGTCTCAGAGCGTGCAGTGGGCGTCAACTCTGGAGGGTTCGTATCTAGCTATTTCCACGTGAAACATACAACACTCTGCTAACCTGCTCCTGCAGAATGGACCAATCTGCATCCGTGTTCTCTCTGAGAGGCAGCGCCTTATACGTCTCCTTCAAGCCATATCTGACTGCAAGGCCGGTCTCCTTCCCGAACACCGATCCTGCATTCTCCTTCATCGTTGCGCAAAGCTTTGTGGCAGCAGACAAGCACGTCACCGCTCCCGTTTGCTACAACCTGCGCGTAGTGGAGTGCACCTTGGCCGCTGTCTTCCTGGCCAAAGCATTCGGCTTGAAGAAAGAGCTCCCATCAGACCCCTCTCCGCTCGGCGCCAGCTTGCGCGGTTTCCACGATACCTACTTCGAAGAGAAGGAGGGCATCGCTGACAACACAAAAACTAGCGTCAAGGATCTCGCCGTTCAGCTGGAGACTCTGATTCGCCTCACGGAAGACTATCTGTCCAGCGAGGAAGGGTACACAAGGGAGGAAATCACCAGTCTTCTCGGCATCACTGTCGAGGAGCTGGAGAAGCAATACATGTCCAAGTTCCCCATCCGGGCGGAGAAGTTCAAGTTGCGACAGCGCGCCCTGCATGTATTCACAGAAGCTCTTCGTGTGATCAAGTTCCAAGACCTGCTCGAGAAGAGCAGCGAGGGAACCAAGGGCGAAGATCTCCTCAAAGGTCTCGGAGAGCTCCTCAACCAATCCCAAACCGCATGTCGAGACCTCTTCGACTGCAGCTGCCCGGAGCTAGACGAACTTTGCACGCTTGCCCGCGAGGCCGGCTCCTACGGCAGCAGGCTCACTGGCGCTGGATGGGGCGGCTGCAGCGTGCATCTTGTACCTACGCACAAGGTTGACGCTGTCAAACAGGCCTGGATCAGCAAGTACTATAAGAAGCACTTCCCAGACATTACCGACGAGAAGCTCGAGGACGCAATCGTTGTCAGCAAGCCAGGAAGCGGCAGCACCGTGTTCAAGGTCACTGGCGACAAAGTTCTTTGAGTATCATTGCCAGCCTTTGAAACTACTCTTCGGGGAATGCAAACTTGACAAACAAAAAATTCAATGTAAATATTATAAGAACCAGTTTTTCACCAGAAGATCCAGAATGCCCAACGGTTGACATCCTTTCGCCTTTCGATCAGTGACCTAAAACCAAGCGTTCGCCTGACTCGGAATGACCTTGTACTGCCACCAGTTTCTTCATAAGTCTAGAAGACGTGCAGCACGCTGCATAAACGCCACGTCGTGAACAACGGTCCCCAATTTGGTGTAGCATCCTTCACACAAAGAACCTATGAGACAATCACGTATATTGGCGCTCTGCGGATGACAGTGCACACATCAACCTGCTTTCACGAATCTCAATGCTAACTCTACTTTCACGAGGCATTATGTGGCATAAAACGGCTCTTCTCCGCTTTTTCTACTTCCTTTCAACCTCTGACAAACAGCCTCTTTGACAACATAGTTCGAGCGGGTTTGTTCTATTCCTTGAATCGTCGTATGTTCTCAGCTATTTAATCCCCCTGAACACCCTGTGGGCGATTCAATCCCTCGTACCCTGTGCTCCACGCAACATCCACCCCCAAACACACACCGTTCTCTCGCTTCAAATCTGTTCAACATGGCCTCTTCCAACGCCGACTCGACCCATTCCAGCGCGGCGTCGTACGCCACTGACTCCGCGAAGACCCTCGTCTTCCACACTTGCGCTCATGGCATACGGATGAACGTTGACCACATCCCTAAAAACGGCCTTCTCCTCCCCGGCTCAACCGTTGTCTTGCTTCCCCTCCTGTGCCTCGAGTGCCAGATGTACCAAATCGCTGGCGACGGCACGCCAGGCTGGGAGGAGGCAGACTACCACAAAAGCATCGCGTCCGTTGCGCGAGAGCTTGCCAAGGTTGCGAGAATGAACCGCAGGGCCGTCGAGTACATCGTAAGAAGGGCCCAGTCGTTGGCTCACGTCGACATACAAGCGTTCTTCTGCTACCGCACACCGGCCACAGTTGTCGACCACATCGCTCGTTTCGGGCAGAAACCTACCAACAAGACCATCCTGTTTACCGCCTTCGAGACGTACTTTCGCGCCGCGAAGGCTGCACTTGCGGAACTCCGGGGAATGATGGGAAATGACCTTGGAAAGGCGGCGCCGAGGGATCTCATGCGCGATACTTTCGAGCGGTGCATCGTCGGCTTCGTACGCGCTCAGCAGTGCTTGTTCATTGTGGGCCGGGACTTTGACGTCTTCGAGAAGGAGTGCCACGAAAATCCCATGCCGGATCCGGATGCGATTATTCCTGCCTCGTCGTACACCACGCAGGAAAGAGTCCCAGTCATCGATTACGACTCGCTTTCGCCGTCGTGGTTCACGCCTCCAACTCCATATGCTGATGAGGCGATGGCAAAGGCTGCAGCACCAGAGAAAGAAGAGGGACAGGAAGTTGTGGGTGTAGATACGCTGGCTGTCTCTACTCCTTTGGCACATCGTCCCAAAACCCAATCTTCGGCAGCAGTTCCTCACCGCAGGATGACCAAGGCGACTCCTTGCGCTCCTCGTCCTAACGGGTGGACCCGCGCCCTGCCTCCTGCTCCCATTGATATGCAACGTATCAGGACGTACGAGCGCGTCGAGAAGGAATACAACGAAGCGTACGCCGCGCTCGTTGCAGCCGAACAAACGCATCGCGCTGTCAATTCTACCGAGAAGGCTGCAGCATATCAGAAGGTTCGCGAAGCGTTTGCTTGTTTCCTGGAGAACCAAAAGGTTCTTGCGAGTGCTGAGAGAAAACTAGAAGGTGATGAGAAGGAAGAAGAAGTTGGCGAGGAGGATAAGAAGAACGAGAAGGAAGTAAGTTATATGCGAATCTCGATGGCCTATGTCGATTCGTCGTCGGCAACCGATGGTGCTGCAGTTGGCGCCCATTCACCGTCGATCAGCTCGTCACAGAAGAAACCCGCTAACGAGCCTCGTCCTATTCTTTCCAGAAAAAACTCAGAGACTGGAAACCAAGCCGCCTGTGCTGCTGCCAGTAAGAAGCCCTCATGGACGACGTTCAAGTCGTGGCCAACGCTTCTTCCTCACCTGTCATCCACCTCCGACATTGCTTCACTTTCGATGAACCAGAAGAATCAAGACAGCAGTAGCCGCAAAAAGAGCCGCTTCTTCGTCAACGGCCGGCCGGTACGGCCTTTTGCTCAGAAGATCTCGACTCCATTGCAGGAACAGCGAACACGCACACTTCCCTCTATCCCTGAATCATCAACGATTCCAACAGCATCTCGACCGCTCCTTCGAGCGTCGTCGTCATCATCATCAGCACTATCCTTCACTTCACCCGTCATCGAATCGCCCGCGCCGCAACGACCAGCTGGTCTGAGAGCATTCATCAACAGACTACCTACATCAGCATTACCTGCCTTCATGCACCAAGCTACTACGCCGCCACCGTATCCCATCACGCCGCCCCCTCAAGGTCCTCTCCTTCTTCGTCCAGTCCCTGTTCCTGCAGTAGTCAGAACTCCAGGTATACACGCTGAGGCTCCTGTAAGTGGGATTGGGATGGTGAGAGAGCGGACTTGGAGCGTCAGCAGGACGCCCACGAATGTGTTTGCGCCGAAGCCGGGTCGGATGCCTGGTGTGAGTCGGTTTCTGTGCAGATAAAGTTTCTTCAATAAACATATATGTAAGAAATGACGGCTGCAAGACGGCGACAAGGGCGGCGACTACCTGGTGCTTGGGTTTTCAATGTGGTTGTGGCATCAATATCATTTTTTTATCTTCCATTTGTCTCTTGTCTTTCGCTCATTGGATGTTTATTATATTTTTGAGGAAATTTGAAAACTACAGTCCTTTGATGCGCGTAGTAGTAGTGGTTGGTTGGAAATCTTGCTCGGCTTTGCTGCTGCCTGCTTCTTGATGGGTTTTTCGTTTTCTAGTTTTCACTTGTTTTTATGGGTGATAAATTCCAACGAAAAAAAATGAAAATTTATTGCTTATAAAAAAAATGAAGATTCCTCTGGATCTTCAGATGTCAAAACACGGGGTTGTTTTTTTTGCTTCCAAGTGTGTATCCCATTGTGCTGTGCGTATACCGATTGAGGACTGTTTAACTAAAAATTGCATGCAACTCTGTTGATGAATGTGATCCCAGATACAAATGATCAACATGTTGAAAACCCACGTGCTCGTATATCATGGTATCCTAAGTAAATTCCTACTACTCACAAAAGCTCAAGCACTACCAAAATTAAATAAACAAAAAAAGGCGATATGACTACAACATAGGCGCAGCGGTCTTCTGCCTATCGCTGTGGAACTTGATAAGGTCGACCTGTTCAGTCTTCATGCGATCCGCCACCCACTCGTCCGAGTAGTTCGTCAAGGTATCAAAGTCTCGCTTCTTCTCCTTCAAGCTCTTCGCCGCGACTTCTACGGCCTTTGTCTCCACCTTTCCAGGTTGCTCCACGACGTCTTTGCAGAATGTACTGAGACCGGTCAGGAATCTATGCGTTGCGGAGTGGCCGTCGAGTAGCAGCCCGAAACAGTGGGGCATCGCCTCGAAGTATTCCAGCACAGTCGTTACGCCTTGTCGTTTCAGACGTTGTGCAAATAGCAGGTCTTCATCTGCTAGCATCTCTTGTCCACAGCCAATCATGATTGGCGGTGCGCCAGTGAAATCGGCGAGGAGTGGCGATACGAGAAGATGCGTGAGAGCGCTGCCTTCGCAATAAACGCTCGTCCGAGGGGGATCAGCAGGCCAGATGGAGCAGCGGACAAGCTTGGTCTTGCGCTCTACAGAGGGAGGCGGAAGGTAGTCTGTGTCCACATTTCCCTCTATTGACGGCATACATCGCGTTTGATCCAGCCAAGGAGAGTTGAGCGCCACGCCGCCAGGCAGGGGAACCTCGACGTCTTTGCCGTTGAAGCGGACGGTTGGCGTGGAGCCTGCTGGAGCTCGACGGTGGAGGTGGAGGATCGTAAGGAGCAAGACGGCGGAAAGGTTGCCACCAGCCGAGTCACCTGCTATGACAATGTTGGAGGGTGATATCGGTTCGTGTGGAGCCCCTTCTGGAGGATACAAGAGGGATAAGTAAGATGTCAGCGCGTCGAGCAGAGCTGCCGGGAATGGATTCTGCGGTGACAGACGATATCGCACCGAGAATACCGACGCGCCTGTGTATTTGGATAGCTTCGACGTATAAGCTCTGTATAAGGCTGGATCGCAGAGATAGTATGCACCCCCGTGGAAGTACAAGATGGTCGTCTTGGATGTCGTCTCCCTTTTTAGGCTGTCGTACTTTTCCTTCTCTGATATCGCTGGTTCAGGCTCGTTCTTTGACACGTTGGCTCGGTGTCCTGTCCATTCAGCCTCCAGGGGAGCTGCTTCGACCCGAGCGTACTGCTCGTCGGCCGTCTTAAGCTCATCGATGACAGTGAAGAGCAGCTGGCGCACATCATCCTCCGCGGGACAGGGAAACTTCACTTTGCTCACCCACATGGCGCCTTTCACGCCTGGGTCGTTCAGGGTGCCCTTCTGCTGCTTGGAGAGAGAGATGGGCTCCCCGCTGATCATGCGCTGCAGGAACCGAAAGGTGAGCTCCGTGCGGAGGTCCCACTTGGAAGAGGTGGAGGACATCCATAGTGAATGGGCGATGGTGGTCTTGGCCAGGAATGGCAAATTGGGGACGAGGAGCTTGAGGAGAACGGATGGAGAGAGATCCATGGCTACAATGCGAGGACTGTAGAAGCAAGCAGGAGTGCCGATGCTGCTGGGAGGAAGCGGGCTGTGTTTATTTGCGTTGGACTCTATGACGACGTATTTACTCTGCGATAGCGACGAGAAGGAGGCTGAACGGTGGGGCCGCAGCGAAGGGTTGTCATTGGCCGTTTAGCAACTGCTGAGGGAAGAGGGCCAGCACCGCAGTGGACGGCGAACACTCGACGAAACGGTGCTGGCGCCCGCGGGCACTCGCCACATCTTTAAGAGGGGCCCACGCGCCGTTGGAGGTGCGGTCGATCATGCTGGGCCTCGGTTCGGCTGCCGGAATGGGGCGTCTTCCATGAGATGAGGGTTGGTGAGGGGCCGAGAGAGGTGGCCATGGAGGTGTAGGGCTGTGGTGGAATGCGGAGAGACAGGCATGTCGGCCGTAGCTGGCGAGAGGCACGAGATGGAGTTGTCATGGTGGCGATGGAGGAGAAGCAGAGACGAGACGCAGAGACGAGACGCAGAGATGGGAGCGCGGACCCGGCGCGGAACAGCCTGAGGCCGACGCGGTCGCTTTCGCGGAGTCGGAGCTGATCCGTTCGCCGCCAGAAGGAGAGGACGAACAGAGCCGTCCAACAGCGCAAAGCAAAGCAAAGCAGAGCAGAGCAGAGCAGAACAAAACAGAGCATCAGGATACGGCAGCAAAGAGGTCGAAAAAACGCCGGGGAGCATAAGACGACAACTTCCGCAGGCAGTTGTCCGCCGTTGAGCGTCGAGCGTCGAGCGTCGAGACGAGACACCGAGACACCACGCGCCGGCAGGGGACAGAATCTCTGACACAAGAAATCGCGTCGACCAGCCCTCGCCCACGTTCCGTCACACCGCCCGCCGGGGTTGGGGAGCCTCTTCTGCACCTCTCTGCACCCTCTGCACCTCCGGCGTGGGATGCCATTCGTCTCGGGACCATCCGACATCAACCGCCCGCGAGTCTTGTACAGCGTGGCCTGCCGCACGAAGTCGAAACGGAAGGTCAGTCCGTCTGAGAATCCTGATATCGCTGATACCATCCTGCACGACCTTGACAACAAGCTTCCTGTCGTCTGCAGCGGGCAGCGCTGCCGCTGGCCATGCAGACGCTTGCGCATAGGACCGACTCGCCTCGAAGCCGCTACCCACCAGACGTGAGCAGCGCCGGGAGCTTGAGGAAGCTGGCATGCGACTGGAGAGGCCGCCGGACGCGCAATTGCAAGATCTGGCGAACCACGAGACCCAGCGCTTGGACGAGACTAAGGAAAAAAAAAAACTCCAGCATCCCCGAGCGCCAGGGGCGCAATTCTTCCTCACCAGTCATTTTTTTTTGGGTGGACAAGCGCACAAACGAACGGCAAACGGTGCGGGAAGGGCAGTTTCTGCTCTTGCGGTCCCACAAAGATGCACGCATGTAGCATGTAGCGTGCGACCTTTGTCCGAGCAGGAACGCATTGCCGGAACGAGAGGCCCTTTCGACAAGCCATCCACCCCATCGTGCATGCGGATGGATCTCGCAATCCGCATCTGACCAAGTTGATCCTCGTCTTCCCCGTCCCTGGACCCGGAACTGCTTTCTAGAGCGCTATCGAACGCCCATGCGCCCACAAAAGAGCGTCGCGCGACCCACGCAATCGCTGCTAGAGGCGACTAGCCCGGCGCTGGCGGTGAGCGCGAGACTGCTCCATGACTCTGCTGCCCTGGCATTTGCTGGCATCTGCTGCATCGCCCTCGCCGTTCGTTCGCTGCTCCCCGTGGGCGTCGTGGGCTTTGGCCTCCTCGCGCCGGGAGCCAGAGCGTTTTCTGCGTGCTGGGCGGTTTTTCTGACATGCTCGCTGGCCATGCCTGGACTTTCTGGGCCCGCGTGACTCGTCGGCTTCATAATGCGATATGCGAGCCGAGAGACTCACTCTGGCTCTTATAATCGCCTCCTGACACCGCGCAGCCGTTTCTCTGGTTCCCTTCCGCTCCTCGTCCATTGTTCTTCTCTTCCTTCTCTCGCCTTGGATCTAATTGATCTTCGGGGCTGCGCACGTGTTTCCCATTTATCCTGCAACTAGGCTGAGACGTTTTCCTCTGCTACCCATAATTTTGTGGATTTGCCGGCAGCTTGATACCCTCCGATCAACACCACTACCACGACCGCCCTTCCCCTCCGACAGTTGCGAAAATCTTTTGCTTTGTCTCTCCTCTTGGTTGACAGCCGGCATTCGAAAGAATTTTTTCCATCCTAGCTCTATATAATTCCACACGACTCGACACAGGATCCCTCGAGATACATCGCTGACTGTGCTTCACCTACGACACCCCGCCCGTCGCCGAATCCTCACAACAAGCACCACTCTCGCTCAATCTTCACGCATCACTCACTCTGTTGCAAGGCTGATTCAAGCGGACTGGACGGAATCGACTGAGTCATCTGGCTGATTCACCCCCTGTCGGCACCCTCCAGCTTTCACTCGGTCGCCGGCTTATCGTTATCGCCACTCCCCCGTATATACATCACCCTCTGCTCGCTCGCAACAAAACAGCTTCAGAGACCCGCCGGACCTGCGCTCGGAAAAGCGTCAAAGTTTCCCTGACGATCTGCTATTTTTGGACCGAGAAAGATCCCGCGAAGCTTCCCGTGGGTACGTACACTTGCCCTTATCCGATCGTCGCTGCCCGCGAAGCTTCCCTCCACTTCACTCTTAACCAACGTCGCGACGCACCCGCTAACTCGACGTCTGCAGCACCATGACTTCCCTCAACATCCTCCCGAACGAAATCCTGGAGCAGGTTCTCCTTAGCCTCCCCGCCCAGGACCTTCTCCTCGCACAGGCCGTCTCCCAGCGATGGCGTGCCATGGTCCAAATCTCCCCGCGCATCCAGCAAGCGCTCTTCTTCAAGCCCGCCAGATCCTTCGCCCCCATTGCCGACCCCGAGGCTCGCGCGCTCCTCAAGGCTGGCAAGGTCTCTCAAGCAGCAACTGCCCTGGCCGTCAACAGCGCGCCGGTCGGCACACCGCGGTGGATGCTGCAGCTGTCGTGGTCGGTCGTCGGATCGTCGACGTCGGGTTACACCGGCAGGGCTGTCAAGAACGCTCTTCTGGAAGACCGCTTCGAACGCTTCTTGCCAATCAGCTGCATGCAGGTCGACCGCCTCGTGCATGCCACCGTCATGATGCTTGAGCCGTACGACGAGGAGAGCGAGACCGTCGGCCCAATCACACCCTTGCCGAAGAGCTTCTTGTACCCCGAGGCTTCGTGGCGCAAAATGTACGTACCTTTTTTGCTTTTTCTTTTTCTTCTTCTGTGTCATGCTGACAGCCGTCTCCACAGGTTCATCACCCAGACCCCTTGTGCTAGCGGCTCATTCGAATGCACTCTTGACCTCGACGAACCCCTCGAGACGGGCCATGTCACCAAGTTCGAGGGTCTTCGCCTCGGCGACATCGTGACAGACGACACCCTCGCAAAGGTCGGCCTCGTACCAAAGGATATGGAATGAGCAGTCGACTGCTCAGCTGGAATGCCGAGTTCACCTTCATTCACCATCTCACACCTTATGTCTGTGTCACATCGGACCATCACGTCACTTCGGCTGTTCATGACCACACATAATTTCAATCATAGATATACTCGCGTAACATACACATCACTTTAAATACATTT
>Ga0115849_10034_pt1 | contig 16495 bp, 14 predicted proteins | sample InSIn3SAF170_FD_83863 | JGI IMG/M metagenome (GOLD analysis project Ga0115849, IMG submission 83863) | reverse complement strand
TTTAGAAGTCGCTGAGCCAATTGTTTTATAATAACATCTATAATGCAAGCTGAAAAAAACACACACAAATTAGCCATCTGAATAATCAGTAAACAGCATAATCTACTCCTCTTCTTATGCCATTCCCATTCAAACTGGAGACACTACTTGCCAGAGATCAAACTACGTGTAGAATCAGGAAACAAGGAAGAGATATGTCCATGGAACTCTTGTAATAGTTCTTAGGAGACTATGGCTAGTACCTTACTTACGTTACTGGGACACATGAGAATGAATTCATAGATTGTGTCTTATATATGCCGGTATCAAATGTATGAAGTCCACATGCACTAAGAACGACTAGCTTAAGTCCATTTGTTCTTTAACTACTGGCAGCCGTAGTGTAAGTCCCATAGCAATTAGCCTTACAGACACTAGCGCTTAGTCCATGCACTATGCACTATAATAAGCCTTAAGCCTTTGAGTTTAAGGCCGAGAAAGGTCTTTGCCGGACTGCTTGACTAGCTTCAGAATGGGCCCTATGAACAACTGTAAGTTCTCTATTTCTTAAGTCAGCTGTAGTCCATGGCAATAAGCCTTAATTGCCAGACCTTCAATCACTGCATGAAGAAGAAGCCATGATTGCATTCCACTTGTTGTTGTTTATAAAACAAGTGAAAAACTATATGCGAGTACAGGTTCTATGTCTCTATGCATGCTCGTATATGAACCCTGCTGGAGTTAGTTCCTTAACATGGGAGTTCCTGAACATGGGGAGCTGAAGCCGCTGACTCCTACTAGATATGGAATCCTGCCACGAGATAAACGTACGGAAATGGCCATGTTCTGTTCAGAATCAATCCATTTAGGTGCCAAGATGAGTTGGTTTCATCGAACCCATCAAAAAGAGATTATGACAAAGGAACTATTGAGAAGGTTTGGGGAAGTCTGTCCCATCCCAAATGGACCAGTGAAACGAGACTCTATGCCATGCTAATATAGCATAGATCCTAGGACTCTTTTACAACAACTAGGTTTTCTTACACAACGACATACACGGGGATTCTTTCACATGGGGAGAACTGGTGGAGCTGTTTGAGGTGCCTTGCCCGAACCCGCTTCAGCTTCAGCTCGCCTATATTTCTATTCCGGGAGCATATTAGTGGTGTTAATATAAGTTAGTAATAGCATTTATTTCCACTTGTTTGTGTCCCCTGAGCTCCAGCGAAGAAGCAGTGGTGTTCATTATTTGAAATAAATAGGAGGTTACTTAGTTGGGCGAAAGCGAAGAAGCTTGCCAGGTAAGGTAAAGTCCCATACCACTTGTGCTTTCCTCTGAGCTCCAGCAGAGTGTGTGTGAGGTGCACCCATTCCCCTTACTCCTCCATCCATTCCAAGTTTCCACCAGATGAGAGAGAAGGACCCGTTCAATCCATACCTCGTGAAATCCATACCCGAGAATGAGTTCCCCCATACCCTCACTTACCGCTACGGAACATTGGAATGTTCCTACCTGGGCTGGACTGAACGGTTCGGAACGATGGAAGGAATGAAGAGGCGTTACATACGTGAATTCACAAGAGGTTCATACGCCAGTCTTACATAGCGATCATTGCCAATCATATCAGTTATAGCCAGTAAGAGCCAGAAGGTCAGACGAGAGCCAGTGGTCATTGCCGGGAGGTCATTGCCATAGGGCCAGCCGAGAGCTAGTGGTCATTGCCAGAAGGTCATTGTCAGAAGGTCAGCCGAGAGACAAGCATTGCCAGTCATTGTCAGGAGGTCAGAGCCAATCATACCAGTCATTGCCAGCCGGTCATTGTCAGAAGTCATTGCCATATAGCTAGTCTTCTGGGAGGGTTGAGAGGTATTCCGGGAAGGGATTTCTTTATTTGATTGATGAGGATTACCCTATGAGTCAACCGATCGAGCCAGAACATTGCAGGCATCTAGGGACAAAGGCAGGGAACACGTTGCCAACAATGCGAGGAAGTGCACCGATGAGTGAGTGATTTGATTGATGGCCAGTTGAGAGCAGCGGTGGTCCGGTCCCACGGACGGAGGGATGGTGGCGAGGACAGACAGACATGTGGAAGGGACAGCGAGAGGCGGGGCAGGGTTAAAGGAATGATTGATTGAGGAGCTGGATGATGAGTCTTACCCACCAAGTTACCCCCATCGATCCACAGTTATATATTATCGATCCACCGAACGAGATGACATAACACCTAGCCCTATATTTAATGAGACGGAACGGACGGAACTCTAGTTCCTCGAGTCGATGGACGTTACATACGTTGATGAATCGAGGAGCAGAGACAGTCCAGTTTCTTTTGAGGAGCTGGATGAATGAGTCTTTCCCCAAGAGCCAATCTATCGATCCACCCAGAGAGACATCCCATTGCCCCCAGAGTCAACAGTGACACGCCGAAAGCCTTGACGCTTTACCCTTCACCCATCGTCAACACTGACAGCACACAGAAAGAACAATCTGCACGGGACGCTTCGCTTCTTTTCTCAATAATTCCATAGGGATTAGGAAAGCTCATTAGGTAGTCTTTTGGTAAGGTCCAGCGCCGCACTAACTAATCTGAAGTTTCTCAATTTCACCCTGGGTTTTGGTACATAGTCCTAGCCAGTAGCATGGGCCGTAGCATACCTTCCATCTCGAGATCCAGCATCAGCAGCTTGACCAGCAGACCTTACGACTAGTGATCGAGATCCATACCTTCGTGATGCCGTTCCAAATGCTGATCTTCGTGATCCAGACCTATAGCCAGTAATAGCAGAGCTAAAAGCACCAGAGGCAGCATAGGTAGTAGATCCAGTAAAAGCAAGGGTGTATGAACCAGTAGATTCAGTAGTTGGTTATGTATATGAAGCAGAAGTAGATTATGCTGTTTACTGATTATTCAGATGGCTAATTTGTGTGTGTTTTTTTCAGCTTGCATTATAGATGTTATTATAAAACAATTGGCTCAGCGACTTCTAAAAACAGGTGGCATCGTAGGTAAGATCGTGCATCAGTTCCAAAACATCCAAGAAGACGTCCTCCATCGGTTCCCAGACAAGAAGACATCTCCGAAACATCCAAGAATACATCGGCCCCACCTTACATTGAATGCATCAACACTTGGAGCAACACCTGGCATTGCCTCCTCCTGGGGTCAAGTACCGGATGGAGTACCGGCATCTCGTGAATCAACACCTGGCAATCATAGGGAACCGATCTAAAAGGGCATAGTTCAGTAATAATCAAATCCACTTTCAGTGCCCTGATGATAGATTATTATGCCTCGGCCCCCCTAAGAAAGCAATTTCATTATCCAAGAATGGTGACTGAGGCTGTTGTCTATAACCGGTATCCGATCCAAGTAGCCCAGCTTGAGTATCCAAGGTAGAGTAACCAAGCCCATCTGAGTAACCAATAACGCGCCCGGGCGCCTGTACTTTAGCACGGTATTGTCATAGAAATTGTAAGTATCCGGTATATATACGTATATATAACTCCTCAGCTATGTGATATTGTATATGGCACTATTGTGTAAGCTAACTCGCTATGTCCTCACCACGTAATAACGGGATCATCACCACGGCATCACGACCACGTCTTAATGTTCCACGTAAATGGCCAGGCCTCAAGTGTCCAGGCCTCTATCGTGTGTCCAGGCCTCCTCTATCGTGTGTCCAGACTTCTTCAAGTGTCCAGGCCTCAAGTTCGACGGCATCCCGGAAAGACTCACTCACTAATGGCCTAACTCACCTCATTGTCGCATATCGTTGTGGAACCTCAAATGGTGTATTGTGTCAAGACCTCTATCGTGTGTCAAGGCCTCTCGTTAAGGGACTCGGCTTGTTGGGTGAATGATCCAGTGTCTCGTCTATGCGGCAGGTTCTTGCTCCCGGGTCTCGAGCGGTAGCGCTCCAACCAACCTCATGGGGGCAAGCGGTAGCGATCAGGGGCAAGCGGTAGCAAACCAAACAACCTCATGGGGGCAAGCGATAGCAATCAGTCATCATCCAGGGGGCAAGCGGTAGCTATCATTTCCCAATCAAGGGGGCCAGCGGTAGCGATCGATCATCATGTAACCCGCGGTAGCGTTCCTCATTCCTAAAATCATGGGGGCAAGGCGGCGGTAGCGATTCTTTATTTACCAATCCAGGAGGCAAGCGGTAGGGATCATTTCCAAATCCAGGGGCAAGTAATGGGGGATGCATATATAACGGAATGCGGGTATGCAATAATGGGGTATGCGGGAATGGTAAGCGGTAATGGGTAATGCGTATGGAATGCTTCCTGGGCAGTGAAAAAGTGTAATGAGTATCTTCCCTTGCCAACGCCAATCAACATGCCAACGCGAATCAACATCAAAAATGAACTCGACATGCATCGTGGAAACGTCATCGTACCTCATGCATCGAACCTGCTGCTGCATCGTGTAAAATCATGCATTGTGTAACCTCTCGCATCGTGTCCTCATCTGCTACGTGTCATCATCATGCATCGTACCTCGTTGTGGAACCCTTCTTATCGTGGAAACCTCATCTCACTTAACCTAACCTTCATCGTGTAACCTAACCTGTATCGCTCATGTAAGCTCTACGTGTAGCTCAACGTGTAACCTACCTCATTGTGTAACATCAAGCATCGTGTAACCTTCATTGTGTAACCCATTGTTCCATATTGTTAAGTGAAAGGAGATCAGTAGTTGTAGGAACCCTGTTCTGTATCGTGAAGTGAAAGGGGAAGAATGAAAGGGTACTAATACTCCTGGATCTCCCTCCTAGGGCTACGAGTGTCACGTACCTCCTTCCTGGCAATAAGTGTGTTCTATGCGGAGTAGCTCATTGTGTAACCTCAAGCATCGTGATCAAGCATCGTACCTAATCGAACCTCAAAACGTGTAACCACATTGTGTAACAACCTCATTGTATCATGTCATCGACATCACATCAACCTCTACGTGTCTCTGTATGAGTATCTGCCTCTGTAGGGACTGTCCCCCTCTGTAGGAGTATTCCCCTTGATTCCCATGGGATCACTGTAGGAGAAAACCAATTGATTAGTCCCATTGGCTTATTCCCTTCCCTTCCTCCCTCCCCTCCCCATTGGATTAGTGGCGTACCTGTGCTCCTCCCTGTGTCTTATTGCTCACCCTGTGGAGAAGTGTGGAATCAATCATTATGAACTAACCGGTGCTACTCGCCATCGCTGACTGTAATTCGTTCACACATGGTACGAACACATACCTCCTGGGCACGTGGGATCAATAACTGTTCACGTCGAACTGGGCACGGGGTATTGTGAATGACCCTCACTCACTGACTCACCTAAGTCACGCGTCCTGTACCTTATTCCCGTCCTGTGCCGTCCCGTACCGGCGGATGTGGCATGTGATGAAGGTGAACGGGTATGCAGGTGAACGGGTATCATTTCCTTTTCCTTCGTCTTGGCCAGTGTGAATCTGGACCCCTCTCGGAAGATGTGGGCTATCGATCAGTCACTATTCGGCAAGCATAAGAAACCTTCCAATACGGACGGAGACCTGGGATATTATTGATTGATACCCGTCGATTGAGAGAAGGAGAGAGATTTATGACTGATCATTATATATGTCATTTCATACATGACCAGAGAGATGTGAGTGAGAGAAGGTCCGGATGGAAGAAGTTCACAATTCGATCTCTCAAAATAGCATAATGACATATATAATATATGCATGATCTGCTAAAGCGTAATTACCTATCTCATTCAGGCAGGGAGATCGTCATGAATTCGATCATGACCGTAATGACATATATAATATATGAATATGAAGGCTGCCGGCATTCGAAAGGCCCTATATTCTTTAGGGGTCGCTCACTCATTCATATGGGTGAGGGTTCTTTTCACCTTTCCCTTAGGAAATTGATTTCCATGATGATGAGTGCTACTTTGACACTATGTCCTGGGCCCCGTAGGTCACCGAATGAACACGCCCAGGCTATATGCCCAGTAGGGGGCCAGGGATGCGTCTTTCACACTTACCAATATTCCCTCTCCGTATAGTCGAGTGTGCTAACGCACCCATGAATCGATCAATCAGGACTGAAACTTGTCCGTGATTCCAGTCATTATTTATATACCCCGACTCCTGGCTTGAAGCAAGGCACGTGTGGGCATAACAAAGGTTGGGTAAGCAAGGCACTCCGTGTAGGTTGGTTAATTCCAGCTGTAAATAGAAGTTCTATAGCAGTACCCAGTGGATTAATTAATCAAGTGTATAGGGAGTTATAGGTCTGAAGGTGGGTAACTATCCGTAGCAAGCAGTATAAGTAGGAGCAGATCCATAGCAGTACCCAGAAGGTGATATGTGGTACCCAGAAGAATTCATAAGGCAAGGGATTTATATGGTGAATAGCGAGAGTGTCGTGTCTACTCACGATTCCTGGCTAAATGAATTGGTTTATAAGGGATAAAGCTTCCTCCGTCCATCCATATCCTGGGGTGAAGACAGTAAGAAAGAGAAGGGCAAGGTTGATCCCGTTACTACAAGAGAAGTCTATAGCAGCAGTACCCACTCATTTGACTAAGTGATTCATTAAGCAAGTAGGGCTACCAGGTCTAGGTATTCAGGTGGGTTAGTTTGGAAAGCAAGGTAGGTGTTCCCAATTTGGTTTGCTTACCGATGGAAGTGGTTACCAACAATGGTTACACAATTCAGGTTCGATGAAGTTACTTGCATGCATCAGGTAGGTACAATGCATGTCGAGTTAGATGTTTATGCCGATTGGCGTTGGCAATAAATAGCGATGGAAATGAGCAATTAACGATGGAAATAGCGTTGGCAAGGGCAGATATACACATGAAACTTTCTGTTTACCTGCCCAGCTCGTTCTATCCGACTACCCAAGTACAACATGCCATACGCATTTCCTCTTGCCCCTTTCTGTCAGCCCGAAACAGACTACACTGGTACGGGGGGCCCCGATGCTAAACATTATCTCAGCAGCTTAGAGCTTGGTTACACAAATGATGTTATTCGATGAGGGATGATGATTGCTACCGCGAAGCAATGATCGCTACCGCTTGCCCCATTATTTGGATCGCTACCGCTCGATACAACATCATACGCCCCGCATTAGGAACGATACCGCTCGATACCCGCGATCACACGGATTTACATAGCGACGAGAAAGACACCGGTGCACGCTGCTACGATACACATTTTGCGATTCCCAATAGCCACACGTATCCCCACGAACATAGCGAATTTGACCATCTACGTTCTTATTCTTACTTATTCCGACGCGGTGGACAGTGAATCGTCCGCCCGTTGTACCGTCCCCCTGAATACGCGATCAATCGAATCAATGAGTTACTATCTGGTCGGTGCCACCTCTCTCTTACAGGCACTTCCTTCCTAGCGTGAATGAACTATGTTTCTGGGGATGATTCCAAACAGGTGCCATCGTAAGTAACGCATTCTGAATCAAACCGAGTCACTTCAGCTCCGTAGGGTGAGTTGGAGGTTCGAGGGTCGAGATCGAGGCGGGGAGGTACTCGAAATATATACTATAACCATATGGAGCCTTGGTAATGTGGTTACCTGAGTGGGCTAGATGGAGGGAATGAACATGCGTTATATATGATTATTAACTGCTTTAAGTTAATATTACATTCAGAAATAGCCCCACATAGCAGAGATACATAGCTCCCCTACCAGCCAGACATAGAAGATCTCCCACCACGTAGCACCAGCCCCACAGCCCACATTGCAGCAGCCATACGCAACAGGCAGAGAGGGAGGGACAACATAGCTGATTTACACGGAGACCACCCGACATAGCCAGTAATAGCTACCGGGCATAGCCAGTTGTAATTGCTTCAAGGTGCGGTCATTGTCTAGAGACGGGAGGCCTAGCCGCCTTGACAGTCAGAGCTAGATAGCTCCTATTCAGATCCGTAGACTGTCAGAAATATGTATAAGCAATATATGCCTGGTATGCTATCTGTTTCTGTGAGCTATGGGAGTAAGGCTATGATAGAAAGAGGTAAGGGTAAGAGGTAAGAGGGCCTTCCGTAGGTTCTTTGTAGAGGTCGAGAGAGAGGTTGCGTCAATGTAATGTAGAGGTTCGAAGAATAGGTTCTAGGTTCAATTTGTTTGTATGACCGTCCCAAACCAAATAGCCGCCTAGTCCATAAACCCACCAGTCCAGCAATGACTGTTTCCATCCCAGCTAGGAATCGAGATGCGTGGGGAATATATAGGGTTTTATTGCTTGCTCTTCCCGTTCCGTCAAGCGCTTTATTGAGACGAAGGGAGCCGGCGCTTGTAAGACTGTGATACTTACTACGAGTGATACTTTGAATGGTACTAATCCTACCTACAACCAATCTATACAAGCTATCTAGCCCTACAAGCTACCTATACATCCTATCACCCACACAACAATACATACCCATCGAAAGAGAACTCACCTGACAAGCTAGACTGATCCCAATGAATTAACCATACAAGCTAGATAGACTTAACTAGCCATACATCCCTGCTAGTTAACCCCAGAACCCTACCCATCAATCATACAAGCTATCTAACCCCCTACCCAGAGGATATGAGACCGAGATAGCTACTGATGAGACCAGCTAGCTACCCAATCAACCAGACATACACTTAGCATACACTTAGGTACAGGGACAGCTAAAGGTACAGATACAAGTAATAAAGGTACAGCTAGAGGTGGGACAGCTACAGCTGAAACAAGGAGAAGGACAGCTATTAGAGGTACTGATTACAGCTCATATACCGACTGATATTGCTACAGGTACAGCAGCTATCATACCCAGCTAACTCAACCAATCAGACAGACTCTATAGACTAGACCGAAGCTAACCTAGCCCTATTGTTTGTTCTCAGAGCTATTGGTGTACGAGAGAAGCAGTAGACGGTGAGATAGCTTGGTTGAAGGCTATAATGGTGAGATAGCAAGCGCTAGAAGTAGGTGAGGGTGGGATAGCTAGCGGAGGTCTTAGCCTAGTCTGTACAGTAAGCCCTTGTTGTACACTTGCTTTAGTCTTAAGCTGCTGTATAGAAGCTGCTGTATAGACGAACTCCTATACTTTGTACTAGCCATAGAGTCTCACTATTAGCTTAGAGTTGATCTTTGCCAAGTGCCTTAAGCCAGTGAACTAACCAGTCTTATTAGGTGAACTAACTCTGTGTAAGCTTCGGAGAGTAAGATCTATATCGGAGAAGAAGAGGTCAATTTACCTATCATTAGATGCAGATATTAGTAAGTTAACATACCATTCTGTGGTAGCTTCGTAGAGGAAGATCTAATGGAGAGAAAGAGAATTCAGAGAGAAAGAGAATTCAGAGAGAAAGATTCTCATTAAAGCGGGAGATAAATATGAATATGAACTATGAACAGATATGAATTGATGTATAGATTGATTCCCAACGCTACCTTTTCTTCTTTGGCCACTTTTATGTACTGAATTTACCCCTTATCTTGAGCTGGTGGGCAACTACTACCACCAATAGAGAAACCACCTTATATTACTTCAATTCCACTTATTGTAAGGTCGGGTTCAGACTCTATATCATCTTGACCATGCCACCTTTTCATCGGACCCATGAAATGGATTTTATTATTAATGAAACATGACATTTTGAGAACCGGACAGACCTTACCAAACCCCCAAACCCCCCGTCTTATATATATAAAATCGCATCTCTGAACGACTCTTCACCGGAACAACTTGAGAGAAGCTCTTCAGCTATTTGGTATCCAATCCAAAAGGGAGGGGAATACTGGCTTCCACGTGAGAGGATTTTGTCACGTCTTTCACGATGGAGGAGGGGAGCGGGTAAACCGGTGTCCAACTTTGCCATGCATCTAGATAAAATTACCAATGAACAAGCGGGTCAACCTCCTTTCTTTGGATATATTTACAGAGATGAACTATACCAAATTCCATCCCTTGGAAGAATCAATCTCTCTCGTAAGGTGATAGCTATGTCGCAATAGCTTAGATAGCAATAGGTAACTGTACTAGGCGCAGTAGTGGAAGGAAATATTAGTAGTGTATAGGTTGGTTGGATAGGTAGTGAAAGTAGCAGTAGTGGAAGGATAGAGGGCTATGGCTTGGCAGGTTAGTTCGCATGGTTCGATGGCTATAGTAGCATTGATGGTTAGCGATGGCTGCTATTAGCGATGGCTCGATTGCTTGGCTGTATGGTTCATCAGCCAATCTAGGTAGGCAGGCTAATGATGACTTGGATGTGGAGATTGGTTCGATGGCTATGGCGTTGGTTAGATGGCTCGGATGGTTCAATTAGTTTTCGATAATTGCTGTAAGGGTTGCAACCCTATATTCGGTGATCTATTGCTTTGGTTTAGCCCCAGTGCTAGTCTAAGTCCAAGTGTTTAGCAGCCCCAGGGAGTATAGCAGTAGGAGGATCCAGCCCATGAGCAGCACGAGGTCCGGGATGATGGCCAAATAGCAGCACGAGGTATAGAGAAACTCAACTAGCACGAGTCACGGTTGACAAGGACCCGGAGGGCGCTTTCCTGTAATCAGGGAAGGTAAATCATCCCTTTCTCTAACCCAGGTTCGTTCAATCAATCATTCTATGTAGGCCGGTAAGGTTGCTTGGGTTAGTTCATTACTTGCTTTACTTGACCAACTGTACAGGGCCAAAAGAGTATGGTTTGCTAGCCTTGGTTCGTTCGATGGCTGGGATGGATGTCTTGGGATGTCTGGTATGGCTTGGGCAGATGGGATCGCTTGCTTGCTGGATGGAGTGGCTGGGATGGCTGGATAGCTAAGTACATAGAATGCTCTCCCACACGATGATCCGTTATTAAACATACCGCCATACGATGGACGCTCCTCGATCTCTCTTTGGTTGATCGAGTGGCTTTTCGCTCCTCGATCTCTCTTTGGTTGATCGAGTGGCTTTTCGCTCCTCGATCTCTCTTTGGTTGATCGAGTGGCTTTTCGCTCCTCGATCTCTCTTTGGTTGATCGAGTGGCTTTTCGCTCCTCGATCCGATCAATGCAAGCTAGTATGCACGGTTCACGGCCCGCGAGCTTATCTCTTTCCCATCCCTTTGTCGGCGAACCAACCCTAATCTTTCGATGAACGAAGGAAGATTGACCGATACGGGAACGAGGGAATCGTGAAAGCCGAGGAACTCACAATCCGAGGACTGACCAGATACAAGCCAACTCGGGATCCGATCAATATTTACTTCTGGATCATTTGGTTTGGGAAAAGTGTGCTGCAAGCCGAGAGAACACTATCCTGCTTTCCCAATCCAGCTATCCGGAACCTTGCAGAGAAAGATGAGTACGGGAATCGGTGTGAGCGAGGCCATTTCTGGTTGTTGTGGGCCGCGAGTTCCGACCCCTCCTCTTTCTCGATGGTAGACACAGAGAACAAGCACGGATTACGGAAATAAGTGGACTGCTATCTCTAGATAACCTATTGTTGGGCGACTCTTATATGTAATATGCTGTATCTGGAACATACAGGATGTGCTGTAGCCAAAAGAGGCCTCCCGGTTTAGTTTAGGAATGGCACCAGGGAGGGTAAAGACTGCTGTAAGGCATGTCCAAACTGCTGAGTGTATGGCGGGGGTTTTCGCTGCAACTGCTAGAAAGATGGTGTCTGCGCTGGATGGTGGTGCTGGACCATTGCTACTGCTCCTGTGGAGACTAAAAACCCTGTGATCAACGTTTTTGCTAAGTTGAAACCCGCCGTGAGAGTTGAGTGGCTGATGAAGGTTGCCAGACATGTGAGAGATGGTGGTAACAGAGCTGCGGGTTGGTTGTATAATGTTTTATCCTGTAGTTTGCAAAAGAGAGCTGAGTGGGTGACCATAGTTGGCTGAGTGAGCTGCACATAAGCCATAGTATCGTCATCCCTGAAAGACTCTGGACTTATCAAACAACATAGCTGTGTGGGTTGGAGAGGCGGTTTTGCATAGAGCGGAGTCGGCTCCCAGGAAGATAGAATCATGTGCATATAGAAAGGAGAGTTGCTGAAGAGGGAGCTGGGGGAGGCTGAGCTTGAGATGTCCAGCGTAAGATATAAATGGGTGGCTGAAGGCAGATAGAGGGCGTTGGATAGATGTAAGGTGGTATGACAAAGTCTAAATATAATACGGGTAAGGGGTCGATCCAGCCATTCCCGAGAAGAGAAAAGGGTTTTGATAGCAGTACTGACTCACTAAGCGCCTCATTCATCAAAGTGGTGTAGGGGAATAGGTCCATAGGTGGGCAGGGCGGAACGGAAACACTGAAGTAAGGGAGGAGGAAAGGGAAAGGAAGGGGTTGTATCATGCATGCCATACCATCTGGCCCCTATAAGTTAATAGCTGTACCTTGTTTCTTCTCCTAATTGCTTCATTCAGTAAGTGATCTAGGTAGGGCTAACAGGTGCTAGGTCTTCCGGTGGGCAGGTCTATTGATGGCGGCCCCTTGTCGAGCCTGTTTCCGCATCCTGATAGGGGTTACCTTATCAGGAGAATGACCCAGGTTCGTCCCAGCCATATGGTTGTAGGTTTGCGTAGCCGTGATGCCGGTGAAATGGTCCGCAAGGGTGCAGATACCGATCAAGGAGGTTGCCTTGCGGTGTGTCCTTGTTATCGTCTTGGGGGCACGAGGATTAGGAGTGTAGTGCATGATGAGGGTGAAGGGAAGGAGTATCCAGTGTTTGTTGTGTGTTGGTCGATAAGGCTTTGCTTGCTTGTTGGCATCCGATGGTTAGCTCCTTCTTGGTTCCTTGGTTTCCTTAGCGTTGATCTTGACCGGATCCATGATGAGTGTCAGATTGGGGGTCGAAGGAGTGGTTTCGATCAATGTGTGAGTGTCATTCGATGATCCCCAATCCGGTAGGCGGGCAATCCCGACCAAGCTAATTTCTGCCAACCTGGATCATGGTACAGTGACCGCGACGCTCCGGATCGCGATAGTAAGAATGATTTTGATAGCTTTCCTCACCATATGAATAGTGAGTCCCTCTCCTTATAGTCGAGAGTTCGGCAGGCTCACCCTACCGGGCCTCGACCTCGTAACCTCGGCCGAGTCCCTCCGGGCCTTACTAAGAGAGCTTGGCTTTCATCCTCAATTTCCATTTCAATGAGAGAGATTTGATCCGATTAGGATCTCTTTTTTTCATGAATTATATATGTAATTACGGTATCGAATCCAATCTGCTATTATATATGTCATTTCGCTTTGATTTATTCCCCTCAATCTAGCGAAGGGTTGGGATAACTACTTGACAGTAACCGGTCAGGAGATTGCTGATCTGATCCGAAACACTAGATTTTGTTTTCTAATCAGGTTGAAAGCAGAGCTAGACAAGACACTGAATTCTCCTTATTCATTGTCGACGACTTTGCTTAGGCTGCCATGTCTTCCTTAAAGCCAAACCCTCCCTTCCCTTTTAGACTATCTCTCTATATACGAGATTCTGTTACGATCTATTATGATAGCCTAAAGCGTAATTACATATATAAAGTGGTATTTGGGCTGGCTGGTTGTAGAGCTGGTTGGAGAGCTGCTGGTTGGTGGGATGGTGAACGTATGTTTCCTTCTTTCTGATGAACGTCTGAAGGCGAACGTAGGTGGGCTGGAAAGAGGCTGTTCATGAGGTAAGGGAACAGAGAAATAAACCATACAGCCAAACAATCTAACCGTCCACTACAAACCACACTAGCTAACCTACAAGCAAGCAACCTTACCGGAGCTTAGCTGTCCCGTACTTGCCTAAGCGCTCGAATCATCCGATTGGTATAGGGTAATTAGGAAACACTTAAGTGAAGAAAGAGGTAAGGTAAAGAAAGGTTTGATGTCTGCTTGCTGATCCAAAATCACAGAGGAAATCAGATTCAGATCAGCCTAGTTCCAGTGAAGGAACCAAGACTAGTAGGTATTGATTCAGGCTGATTGGTACTGGGGTCTGGGGTGAAGGTCTAAAGGTAAGGGTAAGTCAGATTCCGTCCTGCTTCTGCTTCTAAGAGGTCAAATAGTGGTACCTACTAAGCGCTAAATTGATCCAAGGTAGGGTAATAGGTCGGACAGGTAGGCAGGTAGTAAGTAAACACCAAATGAAGTAAGGTCTAAGGGTAAGAACGTTGTATCATGCATACGATGCCAGCCATTCAATCAATCAATCTCTAACACTTACTCGATTTACTCCGTTTCTCGATGCGTAATTACGTATATATAATTCCTCTCCTCGACCTCGTAACCTCGGCCGAGTCCCTACGGGCCTTATGGTCGAGCCTGCTTGCGCATCATGACCAGCAGTCGCTTACTTATTTACTTCGTCGGCGAGGGCAGAAAAGCGCATAATTACTGACTGCTATAATAGCGGCATTGTCCGCTAGCTATCCACACGTGCCATTTAGGAAGAGCCAAAAGCCCCGGCACGAATATATTCAATGTCATCCCGGGCAGACACCATTGGGCTTTCTTTATATAGTTGGGGGTGGGGCATGAATTTGACGTATAGAATCTAATCCCCAGAACCAACTAACTGACTACAATGGGGTGGGGGCGGAGACTCTTTATTTCATGAGATTGCTCTTCTTCTCAATTACTTATGAAGTTGAAGTCAGACATACCCGTACTCAGATCCGGTCCGGCCGAGCCTTTCCAGAATACGATTCAGTCTTACCAACTGCTTGAGAGGAAGATTCATAGAAGGAATCAATTTCTTATTGGGTGGGAACTTTGAAGCATTGCTAGCGCACCAACTATTGCTTAGTAGGTTTACCAGCTTTTGTATTAGCATAAGTAAGTATACTTCCTTATCTAAGCGTGTATAGGAGCTGAAGGTGAAAGAAACTAATTTCATTATGTGGTACAGGTGGCTTTGGAGGCGGCCACAAAGATGTACAGTAGCTATTACGGCCACCACACCAATACTATTAAGAGCCGGCCTAATGGTCTGGTCAAGGAAGCAGCCAACGAACTAGCTCTGGATGATTACCAGCCCGCAGACTAGCTATCGAGGTGGATCTCACTTCGTTCGGCACCAAGCTCATTCCCTCACTTCGTGGGCATCAGTAAGGGCTCTTAAGCATGTCTCCTCAAAGCCGGTTGACGGGCCAAATCTATATGGAAAGGTACAACCGGCCGAGCACCAAAAAGAGGAGAAGTGTCGCGTAGGTAGAAAAGGTCATTTAATTCAAGGCAGACGTATAGAAAGCGTCTGAGAGGCCTTTATAAAATCAAATGCCCTATTAGCGTTCGGTCAGTTCTTGGAGCAATAACAATCAATAGTACCGCAGCGTGATCTGAACCATGATATGGACTCCAAGCTGTTATGGCAGGAGCACAAACATAAAAAACTTCAATATTTAGATGACAATTAAGAGCCTAGATGCTGGGAGCACAACTGGGGTCTTCGCCCTTCAGCACTATAAAACAAGGTGCAAAGCCGCTTGTCCCTCCGGGGGCAAGGTCGATTCTCTGAGATTTGTACGGGGGACGAGCCTAAGAAGCAGACGATCTCTAACAAGGCCGGTGGAGATCAAATTGACACTTAGACCTGACAAAAAAAAAAGTCAACTAACTTGCACATGACCAATAAGCGCCTCTAAACAGCAAGGTACAAGCTATGGGATACACAAACTAGAGCGGTAAAGAGTATGAAGCAGCATAGACCTAACCTATTCATGCACAACCAAGTAGTAGCAGGCCATCATAACGAATCCACCTATCGATCGATCACATACTTATCACATGCATCGTATCTAATAGCAAGTGCGCATCTCCACCTTGAATTGAGTGAAAGTCTGAGTCGTATCCTGGAGCAGGCCAACCAAAGGCGCCCTTCCCGTCTCTACTTGATGATGGGCTCCCCGAGGAGAGGGTAGTTGAACCGGAGGGGGGAAACGTCGAGGTTAAACCCTATATTTATGCTCTTCAAATCCTTCACATAGCTCATCTCCTGCGACACTCCTGCGAGCACAGGCAGGTAAGTGGGGGCCTTTGCTTGCCTAGATTCTGGCACTCTTAATCTACGCATGCATGCCGGGCTTTCAACTAGACCCTGTTTCACGTGTTATGGTGTCCTCATCTTTAGGCTATCTACATGATACGAGTCATTATTACTTACTGAAAAGAAGGAAGGTCCCGGAGGGGCTTGCGCTTCCTAGTGCAAGGAATTGATTGCTTGCTCGACAAAAGGAGAGCAAGGAACGTAGTGCTTGCTTGACGTTAGGAAAGCAAGGAACGCTTCTTTTGAAGAGAAAGTTTATGAATGAAAGTCTATTTAGCTTGCTGTTATAACGCGGATGACGTACTTTCTTATTTCCAAAATGTTGATCAAAATAGATTAAGAGCATTTCAACAAATTGGTTTCAAATGTCAAAAAAGAAAAGGGTCCGAAGGAGAGGATATATACGTAATTACGCATCGAGAAACGGAGTAAATCGAGTAAGTGTTAGAGATTGATTGATTGAATGGCTGGCATCGTATGCATGATACAACGTTCTTACCCTTAGACCTTACT
>Ga0115849_10031_pt1 | contig 17179 bp, 17 predicted proteins | sample InSIn3SAF170_FD_83863 | JGI IMG/M metagenome (GOLD analysis project Ga0115849, IMG submission 83863) | reverse complement strand
GATAGTTGTCGTTTGTGGGCCATGCGAGCCCTGCATTGAGGACCCAAGCAAACACTGCTGACAGAAATACTCCAAACCCTAAAGCTCTCCAGCTTGAGTAGCACTCGCTCAGTGTGATGTACCCGTCTCTACACAGCAAACATCAGTAATACACGCATCACTCACATTAACATAAGACCCGAAGGCATAGATTCGTACAGTGAGCATAAGGGAAAACAGATCCAAACATCGTGATCATGTTTTCCTTACTTGTTGCGATCAAAGAAGGCGGAATGCTGTTGCAGGGCGGTAAGCCTGTTCTCCTCGGCAGGCTTCAGGTAAAGCTCGTCTTTAGCGATCTCCTCTTGGGAGGGTTGCAGGTTCTCCACCACGGTCGTGGTCACGTTCTTTCTCAGTCTCAGTCCTGAATCATCAGCGCTTGTCTCTGGTGTAGAACTCATCGTGCAGCTTACAGATTTGCCGTTGCTCAGCTCTATATTCGATGTAGCACAGTGTTGCTGGTGCTTTTGTGGCGTTCTGTGTTTTCAGATCCAGAAGATTTCACGTGCGTATGCGTTCCGCTGAAAAAACACAACACAAATACAGATATACGAACACACATCAAGAGCACGCATGCAGCAACAGAATGGAGCAAAAGAAGGCCATAGAGCCCACATGCAGCAACAACAGCACACTGACTGAAGACAACACGGTTTATAACAAAAACCTTTCTGTATACATTGGATGGTTGACACTCTCTGCTTAGAGCTCTATTCGCTAATGCATCACGATCGCGTCGCTGCTGCTGTTGATGCTGCGGCTCCTGCTGCTCCTGCGGCAGCTCCCTCAGGTGGAGCAGGGCCTCCAGATGTCATCATAACTATCATCACTGCCAGCACAATGTACCACTGCGTATGTCACAAAATGTGTGCAAACCGTAAACACATACATTTCATGTCATGTAAGTTTACTGTGATAGTCATTGCAAGCACAGCGTTCTGCAGTGCTACACTTGCATATGCATGCTGAACAGCAGGAGAGATCACTTGTGTACGATGCTGCAATGCCACTTATACACTACACAGCATGCTAAAGTCTGCGAGCGACATGCGCAAGAAACACATGCACACTTGTGTTCGAAGAAATATTTAAAGGCTTAAAGTTGTAGCTTACAGATATATGTACACGTAAGCGTATGTTTCTACTAATCTACTTTACTAGCCATTGATTGTTGTGCCGTAACTGTACTTAGGCAATTCATGCGTTAAGACGCAATGGCCAATACGTGCTCATCATGATGCGAATTGTTGACAAGACGAAGTGTATGATACTTACAATGAACTCGCATATTTAGCCAATCTGCTGCAGTGCGCAAATATATATTGACATGAAAGCGCATGCAGCAACATTCATAATAGCTTGATAGCCATCAGTGGGTGCACTGTGCCTGTACAAACGAGATTAAAGGGTCGACCGGACCGTTCGCGGATATTGTAGCCAAGATAGAGTGTACAGTGTTCACATAAACTTACATACTTAGCCAAGAAGCTCTGCTGCTGTGCAGGTTGTCCTGGCTTTTGCCCTGGTCCAGTATTCTGCTGCAATAAGTGCTGTAGCCCTGGTGGAGGCACTGGCGCAACTGCTTGTATGGGAATACTGCGTTGCGCCATGGGGTACGGTTGTTGCATACATAATACAAAAAGTTTATACACGTAGATCAGAAGGAATGCATCAATATAAGCAGCCTTTACGAAGCTAACAAAGCTTCAGCATTCGTTTTGCCTTGTTACGAGAGGTATTCGTTGACTGGCCTGACAGCATGCTTGTGAGAGTTCAGGAGATTGCGCTGCAAGCATGGGGCGTGATGCCTTGCACAACTTCCGGGTCTTTTCCGACAAGCACAGGTACTGCGAAAAAAAAAAGAAAGCTGTGCGGCGAACAAATGTTAGAAGCACGCACAGCCACGCAGCGCACGCATGGGTAATCTCTTTCAAAAGTACAGTATGCGTGTAGAGCTCCACTACTAATGCTATTGCGCCGCAAGCACTCCACATTAGAGACATAGCAAGCATGGCAGGCACGGTTCAGATGTAGTAACTTAACGTACGTTTGAGCAGCTTCCGGTTCTGCTACTTTTACGGTTGCATTCAGTACTAGTTTGTCAGGCAGCTTTGCTTTCGAGCAGTCTCTTGTGAGTCCAAGAGGCCCCTGCTGTGCAGTGTAGTCCAGCCCTACTACTGATCCATCCTGTACAGTAACAACATCGTATGATATTGCACACACACGTTGTTGGTTGACTGCAGTACATTGCGCAGCACTTCAAGATCTCAATGTTCTCAGATTAGATATGCACAAGGACCTCTGAAACACTTTGCAGTCAATTGACCGTTATCCAACTGCGCTGCCATCACATGCAGCGTTGTAATAGAGATAAGCAGATGTACACATCCAGCTGGCACGCAACTGCAGCGGGCAGCATCGCTATGTCAGACGTCACCAGAAGAATTTGTGAACTGCTTACCTTAGCCAAGTGAACGGTAATATCTTCTTTAAAGCCTGCCTTGTACAGATCGCACTGTCATAACACATCAGGCGAATCAATTGGGCGTAAGTGTGTGTGCTGCGATTTAGCGCTGTATGCAGCCTTTCATAATTCAGCCACCGATAGCCTATGCTATAAGCGTACGCATTGCGTTCATATTTCCCATTTGAACGAATCACGTTGATTACATTCGTCGTACACTGCACTGCACGTGCGCGACCCACAGGTCTACTCACAGCTCGTACTGCGGCCATCACTTCGTGACCACCTGCATCCGCGCTGTTGATCTGCAATCTGTAGAAGCCACCCTCCGCAATCAGTTTACTAATCTCCCGTCTCTGCTGTTCGTTCAGTTTAGTTGGCGAGCGCAGTAAGCCGCGATCTTCGAAATCACTGTTTAGTCCAAATGCATGCAAAGCTCGTACAGCTTTTTGTGCTGCAGCGCCGCAACATGCGCACAGCCAGATCGCCAATGCTAGCGCTAGTTCTTTTCGGCACAGCATCGTGTACGACGTATATTAATATTTCTGGAAGCGACCAGGCGAGACCCTCAGAATCATGCTCGAAAGATACAGTTCCAATATTCTTGCCGTATCCGCCTAGACAGGAGTGCTGGAGAGCATCCGCTGCCAGTGAGGAGTTTCTTTTGGCGCCCAGCAAGTCTGACAGCAACAGCAGTAGCCGCAGCGGCAAAAGTGGAAGAATCGTGATTTTGTCTGATTTCAGCTGTGTTGTAGAGTATGCGCTGCGTTACAGCTCCCATTCGCAGAGGGCCATCTACCAGAGAAAGACTGCCTGACATCAGCAGTATTGAGGAGCGCAAAGCGCTGAATGAGCGTAAGAGGCGCAAGCGGGAATGGGACGCTGCTGTTACACTGAGCAAAGATGCATGCACTCTCTTTCCAGTGCAAGTGAGTGCATATGCAGACTTTCTTTCGCAAATGAACCTCTGACTTCCATAAATACTAGCAGACATCTTAGTTGCGAAGCTGAGGGACAATATCGCTTGCAACTCCCTACAGCCTAAATCTGCGTACGGTATGTAGCAGTTGACACACAGCACAGTACTGCTATCTGCTGCAAAGACCATGTGACGACCGACAACACCAGCGGCATTCATGCATAAGATTGTAAAAAAAATGCAGCTGCTGCAATATATTGGGTGCATACGGCTGTTATTGCTGCAGCTTATGAGCCTAGAACGCGCCAGTAGCGGGCATGATATGCTGAACTCAGCAAATGAGCAGTAACGGCGTTACATCACTAACTTCGTGAAACTGATACAATCTATTGGAGTGACAGGCCAAGCAGCTGGACCGACTGCGTGATCTGGAAGCAGACATCGATGCTACAGTAGCGCGAAAGACCAAAGAGCTCATGTATAAGTACCATCAACCTGACTGGCAACGGCGTACCCTGCGATTGTGGGTACGTTCAATGAGTCAGCTACGCTTTATGTATACTTAGAGTTACCAGTAAGAAATTCATCGTCCTGTCTCTTCGTGCCATACATTTCATGAACTGGATCTTTGTGCGTGTGAAGCTCCGTGCAAGCATGCTTTTCCAAAATGCATTGTGACAATGCTGACGGTATCGAAGTGATCAAAAATAGAGATCAGTAGCATCGGTGATACCAGATCACCAAAAGATTGCAAATTGCGCATTACAGCTACAGCAGCGTATTGATCAGAGCTGCCCCTTAACCTGTGTGATGTGTGATTTCGAGTCAATAGTGCACACCCAGTTGCAGCTGGTGACGTGCCTTCGTACACAGCTCAATAAAATTGCTGACTGCTGCAACAAGAGCCTCAGCTGCTGTTGACAACACGCCAGACCATTTCATGCAGTTTATATTGGGCGCATGCATGTACACTACTGCTGCAATCACCGCTACTGACACTACTAAACCGTTACGGCAGTGTATAGTTCACATGACCAGCACATATTCGCTGCTGTTCAGTCCCTGCTGCAACTAGTACGCATATGAATTGATGACGTCTTTCTTGATCAATCTTTACTTCAGTCACTGCTCTACTGCGCATGCAGTCGCAAAATGAAGTGAAAGTTACCATTGTACAAGTAGTACATGCTGAGCAATACATGTGTATGCAATCATTGCAATGCTGTAGGTGTCATCTGAGATAAGAGAAAGGCCTGCAGCTGCTGCAGCATCATCAGTGCAGCAAGGCGGAGCTGAATGGGTTATTCGGGTATGTACACACACCCCTACTTTTGCTGTGTATACAATCTATACAACCTGTTCTATGCTTCAAGTACTTGAACATCTACGTTATACAGTATACATATAGTACAAAGATTTCGGTATGTCCTTTGTAGCTAGCTCGAAGGTGATCAATTTTCTGCCTTGACGACTTGCTATCATATACTACATGTCAGAGGGCTGTTGAGTTAGTGATTGTAATTAATGGTGATATAGGCATCGACAGCGTGGGGCTTATAAACATTCACTTTTTAACATGATGCGCAATATGTGGTGCAGCAGAGCGATGATCTGCTGGTACATCACGCGATATACTATAGGCACGATGAATGCGTGACACTACTTTGTATGCTGGCGAGCTCATGCACAACTGCATGCCCGATACAGTTGGAATAGTATGGTCGTTCGCCTAATAGCGTGTCTGCGTATACAACGTTTAATGCTTACACGTTTGTGCAGTACATAGTATATCATATGGATCTATACATGATGCTAAGGATATGATGCCGTGTGTACTGCAACCCATCGCATGTGCTTGCTTGTGCATGCTGCAGCAGCCACACAATAATCTGCACGCATTTGTTTACAGCGACAGTTATTCTGTCGGAAGGTTACACCGTTGAACCGTTACAGCTACACGCATGCACGCGCGCACTGACGCACATTTCTGTACTCGTGCATTGTGAAAAAAAATTGGAAAAAAATACCGTCGCTGCAGGTCGAAGGCGCGCTGCTGAATCCTCTTAATGTACTGGATGAGAGCCAAGTGAGGTTCAGCACCTTCTTTGACAGTGTGCTGCTGCAGCTTGAGGAGAAGCCGTTCGCTGGGGGCAACATGTTCGAATGGCAGAGACCTTTTACAGGTGTATACATATAGCACACACATGATGATGCCGTAAATTTAGTTACTAAATTACTCTTGGATGCATATGTTGATGGTATACGATTCGACGGGTTCGCAAGCTGTAGGCACAAGAAGTGATACACAGTCAACAGTACAAAACACATCTAGATAAACCGAGAGAGAGAGAGTATTGTATACAAATGTTACAGAGCTGCATGAGTACCGAGTATCATCGTTTGTTCTCATGCAGTGCACACCAATAGCACGAGCATGACTATCTTATACAGCACTAAATGTCATTTTATATACTGTAAGCCATACATATTTTATGCATGTTTTTCCTTCAAGCACTACACTTGAACTCCATCATTGCCGTCAACTAGTCAATCAATGCCCTGCACATCGTCACTGTCAATCAATCAATCAACTGATTGGTCTATTCACTGCGTGCTGCAGCGCCAGCAAGAATCCACTCCATGTGACCTACATTCAAAAATAAAGCAAACAACTTGATTGATCTTTTGATTGATGTGCTGCTTACTGTATGCTGCAGCGCTAGCAGCAGAGCAGACAGAGGAAGTCGATGGCTTTGTACTGCATGGACCAGCTCAGGTCCACGTGGCACAAGGTTTGCAGCACTTCAGTTTTCGCGCTCACTTTACACGAAGGCGGCAGCTGCACAAAGGGCAGCCTGTACGGTGCGCTGTACCGCAGGCGCTTGACTGGTAAGATACTAAGTGCGTACGCGTTTGTATCCTATATCTCTCTGTGTAAGTGTAAGTGTAAGTGTGTATGCTGTTTGCTGGCACGCGCAGTTGGATCTGTCTGATGTGTTTGTACGCCAAAGCGCGCGCTCTCACCGAGGCAATCGTGCATCGTTATTGACTGTTGCTTCACATGGCACCGCTTGAAACGCCTGTGTTCATACATGTGAAACCTAACTCCGGCTGTGATGTAACATGCAGACATGAACATTATCAGCTCATATTTGCAGTGTTCATTCTAGCTGTGGTATACTGGGATTGTCCCAGGCACTTTTGCAACTGCATATACACACACATTACCGCATGCGGTCTCTATGTCGTGCTCACTATTGCTCAACAATGCTGTTCTGCTACTTATTTCAATCACTTTTGTGATGCGTTCAGGCTGCTGCCAAGTGCAGGGAGTCAAACTGGCAGTGAAAGACGTGATGATATTCTAGCTGCACTGCACTCTTACATTGCTGAAAACGACCTATTTGATGCACACAGCCCTGGTACAGTACTGTGTGACGCGCAGCTGCAGGTACTGTCCTCATGTCTTATATCCTCACACTCATGAACCATACACATGTATACATATGTACAAAATAGACACGCACACTTAAATACTTGTAAACATGTGAGTTTGTCAGACTATTTTGGAGTACAGATAAGCCGTTTATGCACGCACAACGCTTGCGAAGTAGACATGTGTGTGGCACGTATGGTATCCGGCTAAAAATAGTAGTACTTGCCTTGCAGTGCTGATTGTACATATGACTTGAAGTCTGACGTAGTTTTTTACGTGGTATGCTAAGTGGTACATCATCTCAAAGTCTGCAGTGCAAACAGTAGAATGCAAACTACTGCATCGTACCTCTGTTCTCTGCTACGCGTTAGGCCTCACTTGTTCTGCGCTTCAACAGCGTTCTCGTTCGCCGCATATTGTATTCATATACGCATACGGTGCGTCCATAAACGTGTGTTCTGTGCCAATGTGTACGCGTTCTATGAAGCAAGTCAACGTGCAGCAGACCTCATAACAATATTACATTTCCACCTCTTGTTTTTAAATGCGGCTTCTTTGCTTATGCAACGCTACAATAGGAGCTTTTTGGATGCCGATCAATGCAGTACTACGAGCTTGACACGTGGCTGAATAACCACCTACAGCAGCTCCCTGCGAACGTTACTCTTGACGGTTACGTGCTCTTTGATTCGGCACGGTTTCCGCAGTACGAGCAGCACATGGACATAGAGGTCAGCTGCCTTTACATACTGCTAACAATAGCCTGTTATACACGATTTTGTTGTAGATGCGCGCTCGTTTGCTCGAGATTGACACGGGTAGAAGCGTGCGGGACGCCGCAGTTGCATACTGCAGCACTGGCTACAATGTGTCCAATGGCTCAGTTGACGACGTTTGCACTGCACAAATCATGTACTAGAGAGCATAATGTCAGGCAACATGCATTCGTACTGTGCGCAGTCTTGTGCGCACGGGCATGCATCTCTTTATGCTCTGAAACATGTCATGCGAGCAGCTTTACGCAGTATTGAAACAAATATATGCAAAGTGTGGCATGCTAGCTCCACGTACGCGTACTTGTACACACGCGCGAAATGTCGGTCAGTGGTCGTGCCAGCATTGTGTTAACACATCGTACATGGCTTTTAAGCGATTGTGTCCGCCTATACAGCTACTGCTGAGTTAGGACGATTGTCGGGGTAGAAAGGCAAACGCATGTGATAAAGACACAATAGATACAATACGCGCAATTTGGAACGGCGTTACAAGGAGTTTTTTTACCCTGCTTCATGCCTTTTCGTGTCTGACAATCGTCACGAGCGACGCAGTAATACTTGCCTGACACATGGTTTTGCTACATTATATATGCATTGCAAAAACGGTCCGCGTCACATGCAGGTGGACGTCGACGTGGCGCCACGTGACGCATACGCACGTCATTTGAAAAAGCTACGTCAGCCCCCTACTCCTGCGGTCACGGGAGCACCGGACGCACCCTCAACTAACGCTGAGACGTTGTCTGCCGAGGCGCTTGCTGCTGGCAGCGAGGACACCAGTGGTGTAACGCAAGATGCTGAAACGGTCGCTTTTGAAACTGCTGCAGTAATGAGGCGTGGCGCCCATTTAGCTAGTGAGATCAGCAGCCGTTGCCGGCGGTTGGCGTTACTGTGCGAACTGGGGGGTGCTCCTGGTGTAACGGTTGAGCGACTCGCCACTGCGCATACAAGGTATATCATGTTGTTAAGATTTGCAAGCTTTATATATATATGTTCAAAAGTGTTCCTGTGTAGGATCCTAGCTCCTGCAAGCTACCACACATCCTCTTGACAATAAAGATGCGTTCAAACATGGCCAGAGACCACTACGTAAAGCAGATATATACAAAACTCTCTCGATTGTTCTGCCAAGTGCTATCCAAAGATTGCAATATTATTACACAACCTGCTTGAATGTTAAAACTTTGATGCATATAGACTCTACATGTATTCATCATATACAACTGGTATGTACGTGTTTGTGAGCTTCACTTAGTAGTGCAATTTACGGACATGGTCGGAGTTAGATGCATATGCATGTCCTCAGTGTTTATAATACGCACTCTAACGTTCGATCGCTTCTGTGAACAACTGCGTGAGCTTCATTTGGTATATGGGATGTACGTAAATACTTGGAGCAAGATGCATATAGTTGTATACAGTGTATGTGGTGTACACTCATACAGTACATCACCTATGTAGACATGCTAGTAGGCTTCAATTAGAAGTGCAATCTACACGAAGCTTTGGAGCATGATGCATGATTTTGTATTCATATTCACAACACATACACGTGCAGCACATGGCAATGTGCTATATATGAACGCGCGCGTGTGCGTACGAATATAACTTGGCCGCAAAGCCGTAGTATATTGTGTGCACTTGTTGACGCATGTGGCATGTTAGACAGGCACTGCAAGTAACATATGTAGCGCTCTATATATGTATCCACATACGTATACACCAGAAAGCATACTCTCAGAGTATCGTATATATAAGTTTTGCAGGGGTATAAACTTTTGAGGAGATGTGTATGATCGTCATTCCTTGCTTGCAGAATGTCGCACCATTGCACGATTGAAGTGCACTACACAAACTGAATCAGATACATACGTTCGTTCTTCCATGGAACACATATTGTGTTGTGCCAAATGCAGAGATGCGCGCTTTCTTGAGATTGCAGCACAAGAAGGGGCTGGCCGTGCAAACTACCTCAAGGTGATATTATATATATATATATAGATATATATAGTATATATTTGCACAAGGTGAATATTCACACACATATATATAGATATATAGTATGAACACTCCACATCATCATGTCGAGTGTTACATATGTGTATACATATTGTGTTCGAAAACGAAGTATTCTAAGTGTGCATGAGTCATCATAGCTTGCAGCATGCTGATTGCTTTTGCCTTCGAAGTGTAATTATAAGCGCCTGCAGCTTGCAGGCTTTCTGTGTAGTGCAGACAGCGACATACACTTTCAAATGTTGTATATGGGTAGACGCACAGTGATACACAGTGCCTACCGCACGAAAATTTCATAAATATTCTTTCATATTGGTAGACACGCACTTGCGTGCATGCAGCTCATGTGCACGTGTATTGAAGCCCGTGTTACCACGCGAGAGTCGTGCTGTTGCAAGGTCGAGCGTACTTGCATGATGTACAAGCACATGTATGCCAGCTACTGCCAGTGCTTTTGGAGTTGCATACAGCAAGCAATTGCTAACATGCCTATATAACGTTGTGAGGAATGTACTACTGAACAGACATGATGCTGAAGAGACTAATGTGTGCTCCGTATGCACTGCCCAGAAATTGAAATGCTTTTCAAGTGACAAAGTTTAATCACATAAATTCTTTTGTTTTTAATTGTTACGGACGGACAGGGCTGGGACCCGGAAGACATGTACACATTTGCTACAGCTGTTAAACCACCCCCTCCTGAATTGCTCAGTGCGCACAGCAACAAGCCCAGCGTTGGGGGCAGCGGAGGCATTGGTGGAGGTGCAAAGCCTTCTGTACACCGCAGATAAACGTGTCTGACTGTGTATAGTCATACTATAGTGATTGTGCCGAGAAACATGCCCATATCCAGCAATACGAGCATCTGTACCTTTCCAAATATGTATGGCTTTCGTACTCAAAGCCTTTGGCGCACCGCAGGTGAACATCTCTGGCTGCCGAGAAGCATGTGCGTATATATATATATATATATACAGTCGAGGGTGCTTAAGCTTAAATTTGTGCAGGACCCTGGCTATTGCTAGCTATCACACATCCTCTCAACAACAAAAAAACTCATCAGTAAGAGCATCTGTAGCTTCTTTGTATGTATGCCCTTACCTTAGGTAGTACATGTTGGTATGCATGTTCACACGTAAATTGTCAGATCGGAGAAGCTAAAACCGTGTGTGACATCATGCACGTTCTACACACTGAGTTTATGCGGAGTTTTGTTGCCTGCCTGTGGTACATGCGCAGAAATACACTGCACGTTGCACAAACTTAACGGAACGGATAATCTCACTGCCAAGCGTTCGGCGACATCACGAGATGAACGCGCCGTCGTGCACTCGTGCGACAGAGGAAGTGGCACCCTCTGTATTACGATCGCCACTCCCGTAGTAATTGACTTTTTGTTACAAACTTGTTTATGCAGCTGAGCTTGTATCGGACATTAATCAAGAAAAGGCTCAGCTGGGAGCACGTTCTGCGCACCGTTCCACATTCCGACAATCGCGTTTCCTTGCAACCTTCATAATCTGCATTACCGCACAACCTCTCTTTAAAACACAAACTTAAGGTAAGTTAAGCAGCCGATCGTTTACTGCAGTTGCACTTGCAAAGCACCGCGTTACACACATTTAGTGATTTGAGTTGTTGCAAATGCACCAGCCTCACAACTGCTGTCCTTCGCAACTTTCTGCGAACATCGAACTACTGCAGGTCTCATCATGGCACTCACTTGCGGCGACATCTTCAAGTTTGCTTTCGCGGTCATCCTGCCGCCGCTCGGTGAGTGAAGTAGGGGTCATTCCTCACCTGTACTGTTTTAAAAATTGCAGAACAAGCTACTATGAACGAGTATTGCTAGAACTGTGCAGCTTGTGAGCATACGATTTATCTCAGTAGCCAGAGCACTTTGTTCGTGGAGGGCAGCGACTCCAAACATGCTACTAGTACGTTGTACACATTCATTCTAGCATCAGTCGATCCTGCCTTGTGCAAGAGCTGCTGTATATGCTGTCTAAGTGTCGCTCGCAGCTGACACCCTTGTTTCTGTTGCAAATGTGTTGTACAAACACAGGTGTTGCATTGGAAGTTGGCCTGACAAAAGACTTTGCAATCAACTGTTTGCTCACTTTGCTCGGTAAGTTGCCGTGACTTTGAAAATGCTGCATGTTCATTTGAGTGCTGTATGGCTGACACGCCGTGTCATTACATCATGTTACGAGCATAGATGTCTCGCACCTGGTATTAAAGATATACCTTGCTTGTGGCTTATTGTGATCCTTGTTGCTCGGCTATGTCTTGCGAACAGGTTTCATTCCAGGAATCATACACGCTTTCTACATAATCTGTAAGCATTAAGAAGAGCGTGCAGCACACACTAGCAGATTGTACAGACGAAGCAACCACATAGCAGTGCGCTACCGCGTTGACATGCTTAGAATGCGTTATTGAGCGAGTATCTTGCTCACGCAGATCAGAATCGATTGCAGCAGTACTGGCATCGTAGCGTTCTTTACTTTGCACTAGCTGATCACATGTAAATACAGACAGCGCCAGATGTCGACCGTATCGTTAGCACAATTTACTATCAATGTAATTGACAGTGCTCTTACAGATACAACACAACTGGTGGACAACATTTTTGTACTGTTCTTTTGTGACCACTTTTCCTTCGTGCAAGCGCAAAGATGATTGCATCGCTTGTTTTCTAGCGCTCATGTATTAGAACTGCACGGCTTATCAACAGCAATCTGGTGTAGCTCGAACTGTTTAGGTAGTTCCAGTCATGCTGAAATGGTGCTCATGTCATGCGTGTCGTACACACACAGCACGATCTACGTTAGTTACGTACACCAGCATTTGACGTCTGTCAAATTGGAATCATTGTGATCTCATAGTACATTCGTTGTTTCGTACTGACATCTATGGCTAGCCACAGTAATACATCTGATCCAAACTATTCTGATGCGGAAGCAACTTCGAATTATTGAGATCCCATTGTACATTTGTTGTTTCGTACTGATATCTGTGGCTACCCACGGTGATTTATTTGATCCAAAGTATCGTAACACGGAAGCAACTTTAAATCATTAAATTCCCATTAATTGTACATTTGTTGTAGAGTACTGATTTACATGGCTAGCCACAGTAAGACATTTGATCCAAACTATTATACTATATTGATACGGAAGCAACTAAGCAACAAGGACCAGCAGAGATAGATAGTCAAGCTTGAAACGAGATGCATTCAGTACAGCATCGATGATTATAGTACTCAGTACTCACTGCATTGCAAAAGATGAATTGTAAAGTATACATCGTCCACCCTGAAACTAGGAACTGGGCTGCAGTGCATACAAAAAGGTGCATTATGCGTATCTGTATCAACATCACAGACTTATTGATTTGCGCCTGCGCGGAAACAAACTGCCGATGTTACTCCCGCTACCCACAACCCTTACGAAGACTTTGCTGCAAACCACGTACTCTTTTGTATATACACATGTACTGTCAATAAGCGCTATGCTATACTTTATGCACTCCCATCTTATAAAGATATCGTATACTATAATACACTATCTTGATGCACTGCGAAATAAGACTCTTTTAGCATGTAAAAATCATGTACACCCCGTTTAAACAACCATTACACACCTGTAAACAATGGCACAAACTCCCTACTTCACACTGCACCATATGCACGCAAGCCATTATAGTATCGTTGATATGGTATATACACATGCGCTCGCACATTCCAGTGACAGCGAACAGCTGCAGCTTTCAAACAACTGTGCTCATAGCAGCCCGCCAGGTGTGCTAAAGTTACTGCAGCAGCTGCACTGATGCATGTTTATGCTGTATCGTCTCCCCACACCTTGTACACTTGCTGTGATGCACGCTAGTATTGACTGTCTGATAGCGCTGCACGTGGCACAAGTGTTAAGGAGGCACGTAGCCCTCAAATTGCGCCCACTGCGCCATCGCGCGTGGCCAGGGCGTTCCATCTTCGCTTTGCAGCACTGGCGGCCATTCTGCCCCGCGCTGCAGCAGCCACTCACACGCAAACAGTCTGCACGACGCACCGGCAGCAGCCAGCATGTTTGTGAGCGCCTCGCTTAAAGCCGCTGCGTCGGTACCGCAGCTGATGCTCAAAGCGCACTCCATGGTCTCGTTGCTGCCGCTGCGCACTGCTGCCAGATACACATCGCGATCGTTCCGCGGAGCACCGTGCTTGTGCAGCAATCGCAGCACGCTGTGATGGCCATTCTGCGCTGCAGTAGTGCTCGCTCTCTCGCAGACGGGGCACCCTTCGCGCAGCAGATACTCGCACAGTGGAACGCTGCCGCTCAGCGCTGCCCGTCTGAAGAGCGCTGCGTCCCACTGCTGGGGGCGCTGCTGCTGCAGCCACGTCACTGTGTCCAGAGAGCCGCTCTCAAGCGCTGACTGCAGAGTTGTGTGTGCGTGCCAAGTGTACTGCTGTGTGTGCATCCACTGCAGGATGGCTGCTCGTCCGCGCTTGGCAGCACCCCTAGCTGCATCGGCTGCGGACAGCAGGCGCTCTTCGTGCAGGTACTGTATGATGTGTAGGTGTCCTGCATGAAGCAGGGTACAAGATTTTCAAGACAGTATTGAAGTATGAGCTGCATGGACATTGTGTCTCACAGTGTCCGCAAACATCATGCGCATGCACAATTGCGTTCACGTACATGTACAACTTGAGAAGCGCGCAGCGCATTGCAGTTGCAAAAATCGATACCTCAACGAGGGTACACGCTTCATGTTGACACCGTGTGATGGCGCGAGGCTCTACAAGAGCGAAAGCGACAGCGTTCTCGCAACGTACCCGAATATGCCGCCTGCCAGCTGCAGGTGCGAGCGATCTCATAACCATGTTCTATCAACCACACTAACAAGCCCAAACTGCCACAAGCTGCAGCACTGAGGCATATATCAGCCGGTACTGGACAGTTGTGTTCGTTGCGTAAAAACTGCACTTTCAACAGACAGCCAGACTCAGCTGCTCCTCTGCTTACGCTCTCTGTCCATGGCAGACCAGCTTCACGCGCCAGCAACAGCAGTTCTGAGCTTGCGAACCTGCCAGCGATGTGCTGCAGTTGCCGATCTCCCTGTGTCCACAGCTTGAGACCTGCACTACATGCCAGCTCCAAACGGGGCTGTCCTTCGAACGCGGCGCGACGCAGGGTTGTACCGCAGCTGCTGCAAACGATAACGCGGTCATACTCCTCACCATTGATACCAATCAGCTCTACGTGTGGTACGCATTCATAGGACTTTTTCCACGCCTTGCTGATCAGTGCAGCGAAAAGCCAATGTCCCGCTCCCAGAAAGACGAGGATATGTTCACGAATGCCCTCATTCTCGAGAGCTTCGTTACAAGCTGGTGGATGCTGCAGAGCCATTTGGAGAGCTCTGCGCAAGCATGCACGATCTTTGAAGTCGTGAAATATTCTTGCTGACTGAAAAGCTTCTTTGGATGTGAGCCGGCGCTCTCAAGTGCCAAAGGTACGCAGCGCTCTTATATTTGCTCCACAAACTGATAGTGAACACTCTTGCGATGCTTGTACTATCTTCACGAGATGGGGCGAGTCACCTCGTGGAACTGGCTTTAAATTTGTTTTGCCACACAGCGTACGGAAAGCAAACAGCAATCATGGCATTGACGTGCGGAGACATCTTCAAATTTATTTTTGCGTTTTTCATTCCACCTCTCGGCGTTTTCTTGGAAGTGGGCTGCAACAAGGGTACGAACTGCACATCACAGATGATCGCCGTGCTGTGCTCTGTGGCTGCGCGACAACGCTCAGCTGCTCATTTCTATGATGTTCTACAATGTTAGGAAGCAACTGCTATGCGAACGCACATAATGTATCGACGGGCATTGCTGCTGCGGATGTAATTGCCAAAAGTGATTGTTCTAATTTCGCTGAAAACCCCATGCTCTTGCTGCGCTGCGTTCGCTTTCAACAGATCTGGCCATCAACTTCTTGTTGACGTTACTCGGTTATATTCCAGGTAAGTTTTCGCATGATTGCCTGTTGTTTCCGATCTGAGGGGGTCCAGCTTCGCAATCAGCAGTGCGATTGATTTACCAAGTGCCTTGTTATAATTCTTGTTACCGTGCAGGCATCATACACGCGTTCTACATCATATGCAAATACTAGGAGCCAGCACAAAAGAGGTGACATAACTCGAGATGTGGAAATCGGTAGGGACACACAGTTCATCTGTTAGCATGTAGGCACAATAGCATTGCAGTAAGTCAGGTCATATATAGGATCATCCATAGTTGAGAGTGTACATAAACAAACGTAGCGAGGGCAATTGCAGTGAGCATACGTGGCTTTTTGAAAGCATCGTTGAGCATCCTTAGAAATAGTGAATGCTGCGTGTTTCAAGGCAGCGTGGTGCCTTAATGTGTATGTACCATGCCTGTTTGTGCTGTTGTAATTTATTTGTGGCTTGATGCCGTTCGTTTGTTGCTGACTGCTGAAACTTTATGCAGAGCGTGTCGTGTATGTATCTAAGTCACAACATCTATAGACGCTGCGTCATCATGTCATCGCAAGCATCTTACGTGCAAAAACACTGTCACTCAGGCTGTGTATACGCACCACTGGCAGTCGCGATAGCGCACCGCTGCTAGCCTACGCCAGTAGTGTTGATATACTTCCTCACAGTATACATGAACAAAAATCTGCAAGCGCAATAGCCAAGGATATCTCACTTGGCTTTCACGCGACAGCTAGTAGTATATATATATACTCAAACCTACTCTACATAACACTCGTCAGACGTATGCGCTGCTCAATGTATCGTGCTGTAGGCAAGGCATCGGTGCCTTCAACTCGCTGACGTGTGAGCGAGAAGTGCAGCTAAAACTGCAGCATGATATACGGAGTATTAAGTGCCACAGCAGTGCACGCTGTTTACAATGCGCAAGTGCCATGCACAATGAGTACAATATCTGCTGCAGTGAAGTCATTACTCGAACAGCAAACTGCAAAAACATTGGTATGTGGCCAGGTGTCATCGCTGCCAGTGGTATACTGTTGTACATTTCAAGGTCATACTGGCAATTGATCGCCAGACGTTGATGAAAGAAATGATGGTTCAACCGGTTCTCAAGCACTCTGGGTCTAGACTATACCTAGGCTGTGTGTACCGGTGAGATTATTGCCAATGCAAAAAACACGACAAACCTCATAGCACGAAACAATTGCTACCTCAAACGGTACAACTTCATTATCGTATTTCATTGAGGCTCAGCCTTTGAAGTATAACTTTGTGCTTGTGCTTGAATTCCAGCAACAAGGCGTCAAGGGCTGAGTATATGTATAGTAGTACATTGCACATGTACTACAGTATACTATAATTACGTACACTGCTTTGCCTTCCCAGATTGGTACGCGGCGCACAAGTGCTCGCACTGTAACATGTACGATATTCATTCACAACTACACTACCATGACAACTTGCGTGCTCAGCGTTAAGAACTATATGCACATGCGTAGTAGCTG
>Ga0115849_10028_pt1 | contig 17463 bp, 15 predicted proteins | sample InSIn3SAF170_FD_83863 | JGI IMG/M metagenome (GOLD analysis project Ga0115849, IMG submission 83863) | reverse complement strand
ATAATTTTTACTAAAATCATTATAAACTTTGACTGTTGTATAAATTCCCTTACTAATGCTAAAACCAGCACCTAGAGAACCGTTAAAATTTGGATGTGTTAATTGTTCAGGGTTATCAGTAGCAAAGAAACCAGTTAAATGACCGGGACTAAAGGCCTTTGCGATTGAAACTGGTAATTGGGCTACTATAACCATCTAAATTGATATTAATAATATTAAGATAAAATATAAAAATATTGTTTAATTTATTTAAACTAGTTTAAATAAATTATGACAATTTATACAAGAACACTACAACAGATAGGCAGCAGTATTTTGGTATCTCTTCCTACTGAATGGATAAAAAAAAACTTTTTAATCAAAGGTAAAAGCATCAATATTGAAACAAATAGCGATAATACAATTTCAATTTATAATAATTATCAAGATCAAGAAATAAAAATAGAATTTAACTATCAATACGACAATCATGTACAAAAAATACAAATTGATAAGGATAAAGATGAGAATAATAAAATTTCAACCATTGGAAAAACTACAGAAGATATAAAAATTTTATTAAACAAAATTTTTGGTGCATATCTATTAGGATATAATATAATTAATATTAAATCCAAAGAACCTATATCTTTTGAAGACAGTGAAGAAATAAAGAAATCTATTAGAAAATTAATAGGATTAGAAATAGTAGATGAGAATAATTATAACATAAACTTGCAATTTCTGTTAGATGCAAAAACTCTAAATATTGAAAAAATACTAAACATGATGAATTCAATAATAACAGGAATGTTCAGAGAAACAATATATTCGATAGATAGCAGATTTAACCAAGACTTAAAAAAAAAGATAGCAAGTAGAGATGATGAAATAGATAGACAATATTTTTTGCTAGTAAGATTAATAAGAACAGCGATAATGAATAAAAAACTAGCAAGTGTTCTAAACTTGAGTAACATAGATATGTTAGATTACAGAATTGCGGCTAATTTTCTTGAAACTGCTGGCGATTTAATAACAGAATTAATATCTTATTTAACAGAGGTTAAAGAAGATAAACAGATAACAGATCTAATAAAAAAAACAGGCAGTTCTCTGGAGGAGATGCAGATTTATTCGATAGAAGCGTTTACCAAAATGAGTAGAGATAAAGCCTTTAAAGTAATAGAAAATTATGAAGAATTTAGGATTTCACTTTCGAATCTAAAAAGAAACATTAAATCAAATAAAGATATTTTAACAAATGAAACATCTCTTGTCGCAGTTGTAAATATTATATCATGTCTTGATAAAATAGCAAAATGCTGGATAGATATAACAGATCTAGCTAAACCAACGTATTTGATTAAACCATAAAAAAAGAAAAATAAAATATACGAAAGACGACCTTTTGTATATCGGTATATATAGAGTTATTATTTTTTAATATATCATTGTATATTATCTATCTCTTTTTCCATCAACAAATTCCAAGAAATTAGATTTTGCCGTTGAATAAGGCATCTGAATCGGAGGATGTTTAAAACAGAAAGCTGATATGCTTTCTAAAGGGCCAGCAATGCCCCTATCCAATGCAATTTTAGAAGCCCTAATCGCATCGATCATAACTCCAGAACTATTATACGCATCAGGGACTCTAATCTTTAAATCAAGTTCCACAGGCACTTTGCCAAAGAATCTACCCTTCATATAGATATAACAAACTTTATCATTCTTCAAAAAACTAACATAATCAGATGGTCCTATCCTCATAGGAATATCATATGGTATCATGGCCTTTACTGCCGATGTTTTACTGACTCTCTTATCTTCCAATCTATCTTCATCTAACATATTATAAAAATCCATATCTCCACCAACGTTTAACTGATATGTTTCATCTATCATTACACCCCTGTCTACCCATAATTTTGCAAGGGTTTTATGAACAACTGTTGCACCTAACTGACTCATTACATCGTCTCCAGCACATGGAATATTTTTTTCAATAAAACGATTTTGCCACTTGGGGTCTGATGCGATAAAGACAGGAATAGCATTGATAAAACTAACACCGGCCTCTAAACACTTTTCAGCATAATTCCTTGTTGCTTCTCTACTGCCAACAGGTAAATAATTTACCAGTATATCAGCATTTACATCTTTCAATGTTTTTGCTATATCGACAGATGGGTTATCATTAATTTTTACTATTTCCGAATAATGTTTACCCACTCCATCCAAAACATCTCCCCTCTGAACTTTTACATCAAAAGATTGAATATCCATTATTTTAATAGCATTATTTGGAGGAGCAAAAATAGCTTTTGACAAATCCAATCCAACTTTTGTATCAGCAACATCAAAAGCAGCAACAAATTCAATATCACCTGGCTCATATCCACCAATATTAAAAGAAGTAAGCCCAATGAAATCATCAGTTGATGAATAGGTAGTATCTGTTAAAGAAGAATGATTTTGGTTCTCAATTTTTTTATTTTTATTATTAGTATTGTTTGTCACAATATCACCAGAAGGATTAGAATTATAATATTGAATTCCTTGAATAAGAGCAGATGCACAATTTCCAACACCTGCAATAGCAACCTTGATTTTCTTTCTCATAAAGTCTACAATATGTATACCATATATAATTTTTGTATAGATTCTATAATTTTACATAAAGGTTAGTTGGATATAATAAGTAAAATATAAAATGTTTTATGTTTTTTTTGAAATACTACCCTAAATTCAATTCAATTTGTTTTAAAAAGCATTATAAAAAAAATAATTAAACTTAGACTGACCTGGTAATATTGAAGAATGATATAAAATAAAGATTTAGTGACAATTGGTATAATCAAAAGCAAGAGAATATTTACAAGATAATGTTTTTAACTTTATTTTTTTTTGATCAACTTTCAAAAAGATTTAATACAGCAATTTGTCATTTTAATGAATATGACTATGTCATGTTTAAGATGCGGAAATTTAATGATATGGTTAAACGGATCTATTAGTCATGTTCATGACGCCAATTATTACCAATGTAAAAACTGCAAGATAAAAGTTATCAAGTATTCCGATGATAAAATAACAGAGATAGAAGAATAAGCAATGACATCCTTTGAATATATTGGGATGTAAAAAAATATATGACTAACCATAAACGAAAATAATAAAAATAGCATAAATCATTAAAAACTATACCAACAAGATCAAAAATTATTATTATGTCAAGTATTCAAGATATAAAAAAAAATCTTGAATATAATTGGATCCATTTCATTAATTCAAATATTGCAAAGTTAACAATAAAAAAACTTTCTGGTGCCTCACCACCCTCAGTTTTTGTAGGACATCATGGATATCCCAAAATAAAAGTTGGACCCATGATACCCCCACTGCATGGAGACACGACAATACTTGACAGTCCTGAAAAATGGCTTGGAAAAAACATTGAAGAAATTGCAAACTATCGTCTATCCCTTGTAAGAGGGGTATACAATACTGATACACACAAGACGTTCGGAAGGCAAATAGAATCATTGCAAGAATTAGCCATGGCAAATAGATCGACTGAAAGTGAAATATTATTCGAAAAAATACCTGTTATTGATATTGAACAAAAGAAAAACTTTGGTTTTGATACAGATGTCATTCCTTATGGCCTGGTTGCACCTTTAAAGACCTTTAAAACATCTTCATCACTTTCAGTCGATAAAAGATTGGAAAATGCTTTTTATGATAAGGATCTTATTGCAAAAGAATCAATAGTCAATTTATATCATCAAGGGGTTGAAATTAGCAAAATTAACCGCATCTTTAGCATGGGAATGCTAGGATTACAAAAGAATAGGAAACTTGTTCCAACTAGATGGAGTATTTCTGCTACAGATGATATAATATCTACCAATTTGACAAAAGAGATAGAAAACAATTCATCTATAGAATTATTTGAAGTTTATAATCATCATCATTTAGGAAACTATTATTCAATTATTTTAATTCCTTATAATAGCTGGATTTTTGAAATGCAAGAAGGATGGATAGATAATAATGGGAATATAGGAATGGGAATAGATTATGAAGTTGAGACAAAATTCAACCATCATCCATCTATTGCTGGTGCATTCTTTGCGGCTAGGGTATCGGTATCTGAGCACCTAAATAAAATAAAACGAAAGGCTGCAGTTTTGATTTTGAGAGAAATTCATCCTCAATATATAATGCCAGTAGGAGTTTGGCAGATAAGAGAAGGGATAAGAGAGGCATTGAGAGGTCCTATTAACAAGTTTGAAAGTTTTGAAGATGCACTTTCATTTGCTAGCACCTTTATGTCTATATCAAATATAGAATGGATTAAAAATAGCAAAATCTATAATAATGTTACTAAACAAAAAAGGATTTCAGACTTTTTTTCCTAAATTATGTATTAAACTTTTAATTTATAATATATACATATAGATTAATAATAAAATAATACAAAATTATACAAAATTATACGAACTATATGTATTTTATGTACGATAATAAAATATAAAATTAATACAAATACAAATTATTCAATAATCAAATAGTTTAATGTATTTAATAAATAAACAAATAGTCTAAGAGATAATGATTTAATTAACGTTAATATAATACTAGGATTTAGCTTCCCCAATGGAAGCTGCACAAATAGTCACACCAAAAGAACCTTTAGAAATTAAACAGTTGGAAACCCCAAAACCAAGGGGCTCCCAGGTTCTTATCAAAGTTCAATCTTCTGGAGTTTGTCATAGTGATATTCATCTTTGGGATGGTGGATATACAGGACCGGGTGGACAACTCCTAAAGACTACAGATAGAGGAGTAAAATATCCATTGACACCAGGGCATGAAATTGCAGGCATAATATCTGAAATGGGCGAAGATGCAAAAGAGGCATTTAGACAAGATGAGAAAGTAATGGTGTATCCATGGATAGGAGAAGGACTCTGCCCTGCATGCAGAACAGGTAATGAAAACCTTTGCGATAATCCCAGATCATTAGGGGTGTACAAAGATGGCGGATATGCAGAATACGTACTTGTTCCAAGCTATAGATATCTTATTAAAATACCTGAGGAATTAGACTCAGATACTGCAGCAACTTTATCATGTTCTGCATTGACAGCATATAGTGCTGTAAAGAATGCCGAGATAAAACCTGATAATAATATAGTAGTTGTTGGAGCAGGAGGTTTAGGCCTAATGGCAATACAGCTAGCAAAAGCTGTATTTGGTGCTAGAATAATTGTTCTTGATTTAGGCGATGACAAGCTAAAGATAGCAAAAGAAAATGGTGCAGACGAGACAATCAATTCAAAGAGCGAAGATCCCATTCAAAGGGTAATGAAATTGACGGATAACAAAGGTGCAGATGCAGTCATTGACTTTGTAAATGCTTCAAAAACTGTAGAAGCAGATATGCAATTATTAAGAAGAAGGGCTAAAGTAGTATTAGTAGGTCTTTTTGGAGGAGAGTTGAAATTAAACCTAGTGTCAATGCCAACAAGGGCATATAGCATTATCGGTTCATATACAGGAAATATACAGGATATGGCCGAATTGGTTTCACTTGCAAAGAGAAAAGTAATCAAACCAGTTATTTCTGATAGATTCAAGTTAAGTGAGGCTACACAAGCACTAACCAAATTAAAAGAGGGCAAAATTATTGGTAGAGGTGTTATAAATATTTGACAATAAAAACAATTAATCCTGCAACAGAAGAAGTACTTCAAGAGTATGACAATATAACAAAAGATGAAATAAACAGCAAGGCAAAGAAAGCTAAAGATGCATTTGAAGAATGGAAAAAAGACAGTAACAAAAGAGCGAGTTTTCTGTACGCATTTGCTAGCGAGTTTAGAAAAGATAAGGAGAACCTTGCCAGAATTGCTACAAAAGAAATGGGGAAAGCTATCAAGGAAGCAAGAGCAGAGGTAGAAAAATGTGCTTTGGCAATTGAATATTTTGCAGATAACGGCAAAATATTCCTAACTGATGAAATAATAAATACAGAAGCAAGAAAAAGTATTGTTGCTTTTGAACCAATAGGAGTAATAGCAAGTTTAATGCCGTGGAACTTTCCTTATTGGCAAGCATTAAGATTTGCAGCACCGTCTCTTATTGCCGGAAATACAATTATCTTAAAACCATCTAGTGTTACAATGCAATGTGGGATTGAGATTGAAAAAACATTTGAAAAAGTAGGGCTACCTCCTAGTATATTTCAAACAATCATTGCATCATCTAAAGAAGCAGATTATCTAATAGATTCAAACTATATTAATGCCGTAACTTTTACAGGAAGTGTCCCAATCGGTGCTCAAGTTGCACAAAGAGCTACATCTCATCTAAAAAAAACAGTTCTTGAATTAGGAGGCAGCGATCCATTCATAGTCTGTGAAGATGCAGATATTGAAAAAGCATCATCAGGAGCAGTAAAGGGAAGATTTATCAATTGCGGTCAGAGCTGCATTGCATCAAAACGATTTATTGTTGTAAAGAAAATAGCAAATGAATTTATTGAAAAATTTGTAGAAAAGACTGAAAAACTCAAGGTCGGTGATCCATTGGAAGATGATACTGACGTAGGACCATTAGTAAACTCTATAGCTGTTGAAAATATTGACGGAATGGTCAAAAGATCTATAAAAGAGGGTGCCCAGTTACTTACGGGTGGTCACAGAAAGGATATCAAAATTAATGGCAGTGTAAGAGGGTATTTTTACAGCCCAACTATTTTTCAAAATGTTACGGAAGATATGGAATTGGCACAAGAAGAAACATTCGGACCTGTTGCACCCATATTAACTGTAGATGATGAAAAAAAAGCAGTAGAGGTAGCAAATAATACTAAATTCGGCCTTGGGGCTAGTATTTGGACGCAGAATTTGGGGAAGGCAGAAAAATATTCAAAAGCAGTAGAGGCAGGTATTGTTACGGTAAATAATGTGGTGGTATCAGATCCAAGGGTCCCTTTTGGAGGTATTAAAAACAGTGGATTCGGTAGAGAATTGTCAAGGTATGGGATTTTAGAATTTGTAAATATGAAATCAGTGAGATTCTACGACCAATTAATTCATCACCACTATGTAGAGTAGATTATATGTTATTTAATAAAACATCATATATCTTTTTTACCATATTATTTTAATGTCTAACCTTACAACATTTAAAAGTGGTATTTGAATGGATGTCAGAATAGTGTTAAATCTCTATTTATTCCTAGTATAAAATAATATTAGACTACATTTAAAAATTCTAGCAAAATATAGATTCTAATCTTGTGAATAAATTATCATTGAAATAAATCAGAAAGCAGATTACATTAAACTAAAAAATGTGTAATGATACATGTTAATGGATCTTTTTATATGCAAACCATCCATCCAGAAGCAATAGATTACTTAATTTCTATAGACGGATTTTCTGATTTTAATGGCGCACAAAAAGAAATATTAAATAAAGACTTTATTGATTATTCTTCCAATTACATAGTTGCAACAAATACAGGAACAGGAAAAACAGCCCTGGCACAATTACGTATTGTTGATACGTTAAAGAAAAGACAAAAAGTCATTTTTATTTCTCCTTATAAGGCAATTGCAGAAGAAAAAAGACAAGATTTTGAATATTACAACAAATATGGATGGTCTAGTATTTCTTCTGCAAATCCAAACGAAACAAAAGATAATATTGATTATTCAAAGTTCAACTTAATTTCTATGACATATGAAAAATTTGATTCCGTAATGAATAATGCCCGTTTTGTTAATGGCTGGTTAAAGAGAGTAGGTTTACTGGTAGTTGATGAGGCGCATATGATAAGTGATGTTGAGAGAGGACCAACACTTGAATCAGCTATTACAAAAGTCATTACCCTATTTGGTAAAAAAATAAAAATCCTTATGCTCAGTGCAGTACTTCCAAATGTAGAAAGCGTTGCCAATTGGATCAATGCAAAGTATGGTACTAGTAATTGGAGACCCGTAGATCTACAGGTTGGATTTGCATTATATGGTAGCAATAGTAAAAGATATCAAACCAATAAAAAAAATCCACCTAATTCAAATTTAGAAAAAATTATTAAAAGTGAGTTAGAGCCTAGAGAAATTTTCGTAAAGTATGGCAGCCTTAATGCAATTAGCAAAATTATTCATTCAACTAATTTCATGAATAAAACAATTGAAGTAGAGGAAAATAGAAAAGAAATAGTTACTACTAATAATGCTCTGCTTAATACAACACATGCTGCTGCTGCTGCTGCTGCTGCTTCTACATCTGATGCAAAAAGCTGCAACAAAAATATCAAGGAAAATTCAATAGCAACATCAACCTTGCTTAATTCTATTTACAAAGTTTTAGAATATGAACAAAAGGCAAAAGATATAGAGAATCCACTATGGTTTTTAGCAGAACAAACAATAAAAGACAATGGGCAGGTTCTTATTTTTGCAACTGATAGAGCAACTACCGAATCTATTGCATCAAAGATGGCATTTTTGATGAACAATTCAAAGGATTTTCATAAATATCTTTCCAGTTCTGATATTACAGAAATTGAGAATAATTTTATCTCTAAAATGAAAGTAAAAGACGAGAAACTAATTGCTGCTATGACAAATGGTGTGGCTTTCCATCACGCAGGTCTTGATTTACAAAGAAGAAAATTAGTTGAGGATGCATATAAATCAGGAAAAATAAAGATTCTTTTAAGTACTACAACACTTATTGCCGGAGTGAATCTACCGGCAACCTTGGTAATTTTTGATTCTCTCTCATTTTGGAATGGAACTAATAAACAGATGATGGCAAAAAGGGATTTTTTGAACGGTTGTGGAAGGGCGGGAAGACCTGGATTTGAGACACGTGGTAGAGCATTATTTATGGCATCCTCTATACTATCGGCCATTCAATTTATTGCAAGACCCTTAGAAAAAGTAGAAAGCCAATTTACACTAGATACCCTTGTATTTCAGACTCTATCCATAATAAAGAGAAATACAGATAATGGTCAAAAGTATACTACAGTAGGCGATATAGATAATTTTTTTAAACATAGCTTTTATTTTTCTTGTGGATTTAAAATTGATATTCACAGTTACTTAAATCAGCTTCTGGATATGGACATGATAACAACTTGCAAGAAATTATCAAAAGATGATTTGAACAACACTAAAATAAAAAATGTTAATACTAATATAAGCAAAATAATAGATGATGGCATTGCCACTAGTAACACCCATCTTGATGGCTGCCAGTCAAATGTAATAACATATTGTATTACAAAGATTGGTTATGAAACAATAAGATTCTATCTATATCCTCGTACTGGTTATCTTATCCGCAATATGCTTTTTGCACTAAAGTCTTATTTTTCAAAGACAAATTTTGATTCATCTGATGTTTTTAGGAGAATAAGCATTCCAAGAAAAATTAGCATAATATCTTTTATCCATACGCTAATGCATGCAAAAGAATTACAAAATCTATGGAAAACAACAAGATTAAAGGAAGCTGAAATAGAATTTTTAAGAAATCACAGTAAAGAGATAATGTTAAACCAAGCAATGTATTTGGAGGAAAAACTGACTGAAGATGAGAGAAAGTGTCTATGTACAGCCATGGCTTTTTATGATAAACTGAATATGGATGATATTGCATATAGAGCAAGCTTTGAATCGACATATCAAAGATTCGGTCGAGGAGATTTTGCAGCTCTTCAAGAAAATATGGAATGGCTAATTGGCGCCACATTAAGAATTGCGCAGTTTATTTTGATCGATGATATAAAGGCATTTAAAATAATTTCAAACATGCTCATTACATTATCAAAAAGGATTGATGCAGGAATGGTAAAGGAAGAACTATTAGAATTATGTAGTATAAGAGAAATTGGACGCATTAGGTCATTTACACTTGCAAATGCAGGAATAGATTCGATAAACCAATTGATTAATCCAAATAATAAAGTAACAATAGCCAACATCCTAGAATCTGAACAATTAGCAGAACGTATAATAAAAAATGCAAAAACAATTTATACAAAGTAACAGCTTTGAGGACAAATAATCTGTATTTTATATAAGCGTTGGAGTTTATTGAATAGTTATTTGTTTATCACATATAAATAAAATTAGATTAATCGCAGTATTTTATGGTAGCCTATTTGTTATCACACTAGCTTCCATTTTTGTATATTAATATATAATAATTAGTAACCCGCTATAATAAAATTATTATCATATAAGACGAAATTGATGTAATGGAAGAAGCCAATAATATATTTTATGAGGCATTTCAAAGTCTATCGATAGAAAAGATGGAAAAAGTTTGGCATCATGGTGATGATGTTGTATGTATTCATCCGGGGTGGGATTTAATTACAGGATGGTTGGCAATACGTGAAAGTTGGGTAACAATATTTCAAAATACAAACAGCATAAAGTTTCTGATAACAAACACAAAGATACAAGTATTCAAAGATATTGCAGTTGTTGTGTGTTTAGAGAACATAGAAAGTATAATAGAGGAGCAAATAATCGGATCAGGAATACTAGCCACAAACATATTCAAGCAATCTAAAAGTGGCTGGGCAATGATGCACCACCATGGGTCAATAGTAACAAATTATATGTTACCAAATGTCTCATCTAATTAATAGTGTAATAATATAATTGGTTCTAATATTTAGTATTTGTTTCCTCATTGATAACATAATGCTAATGCGGTATTAATAGATAGATAGTAAACAAATATTCTTTTACTAATCATTCAATTTAATCACCGTAAATAGGGCCGTTAGAGATCTATAACATACCTATCAAAAAAGTATATTGAAGAATGTTCTGTATCAATTCACTAAAAATCAAGTAGAGTACAATATAAAATAGACTTTAAGACAATTGCAGGTATATACAATATCATAATTGAAAAGAGGAGAAAAACTATTTAAATTATTTGTAACATCAATTTCGTTTTAGGGATCTATTTTAAAGCATAGTAAATTATTAAATTTTATATTCTACTTCTGCTATTTTGCAATATTATCTTGATTTTCATTTAAAAATTTGGATTAATTTTTTTAAATATTAATTGACTAATGATATTGTTATAGCGAAGTTATATATTTATAAGATTCGAACTGACGATGTTTAAATCTTACCTGTGACTATTAAAATTGAATCGTCATTGCCAAATAGAGAGCACACTATGGATGATAAACTATCTTTTGAAAAGATAAAGAAGAAGATAGAAGATAAGAAAAAATCTGAATCAAGTTTTAATATGACAATGGACGAAAGTGTACACTCATCCATAAAAAAACCAATATTCGTAACTACATGTGATATAGAAACATTTTTGGCTAAAACGCAGGAGAGGTTTTCAAGAGCATTGGAAAGGCGTTATCAGTTTGAATCGAACTTAAAACCTGCTCAAGAATTTCTTCTTGAACATGTAAATTCAAAAATTTCTCTTGTTATAATGTATGCAGATCTAGTTGGATCTACTAACATGAGCATGATGATACCTATTGATAAAATGGTTACTATAATTCAAGGGTTTTCTTTTGAAATGTCTTATATAGTACATAACCATGGAGGTTATGCATTAAAGTATGTAGGCGATGCCGTTATCTCTTTCTTTCCATTAGACTATGATAAATCCCTTATTTGTGATAGGGCAATAGAATGTGCAAAATCATTGATAACCATAATCAAAAAAGGAATTAGTCCCGTATTAAATCAATATGATTATCCAGAACTTCAAGTTAAAATTGGTATTGATGTAGGAGAAAGTGTAATTATCCAGTATGGACATGACGAGAGATCACACATTGATATTCTTGGCTATTCTATGAACAAATCTGCAAAAATAACTTCATTAACATATCCAAACACAATAACGATAGGAGAGGACATATATAGCAATTTAAATCCCAAATTGAAAGTAGAGTTTAAAGAAGTCAAAACGGCTATTGAAAATTGGAAATACATGAACAAGCACACCGGACAGCTTTACAAGATCTACTCATCCAAATAATAGATATAGAGAATTTTATCATTAAACCTGCTTTATTATAGTAATAAATTAAAAAAAAAGATAATTTCATCGAAAGTAAAAAAAAATACCAAATAAAATTTATATAAAATAATAAATACAGTATATAAAATTGGATTTTGAAAATATTAGTTTTGTCTTAATTCAATATCACAATAATAAATAACAATTTGTCCAATTAACTGACTGGATATTTTCTGCTGTAATTTTCTTCCATTAATTAAAGCAAGATAAAATGAAAGAAAATCAGTAACAGGTAACAGGTACACATAGATATACTCTTAACTTTTGAGAAGGGGAATTGTCTTATAGCATTAAGTCTAGTATAAAAACATGGGATCTCAATCTAATCCTCAGTTTCTATATTTAACTACCAAAGGATGGAAGACAGGTCAGCAACATAGAATAGAAATTTGGTTTGTAGAATATGATAATAAATATTTTATTATGTCGGAGACCATGGAAAATGCACATTGGGTTCAAAATATTATTAATGATCCTCATGTTTTGATTGAAATAAAACATAATAGAGTTGAAGGTACTGCAAGAATAATTGATAAAGCCAAGGAACCTCAATTAGAAGATGAGGTCCAAAAGTTAATGAGTACAAAACCGGTAGCTGGTTTGATTGTAGAACTAAAACCCAAATAAATAATCTACAAATTCAATTTATATAAAATTTTTTGAGTATCTTTGATATTGAAGGTTTAAAGAAAAATTAAATATCGCCTAATTTAGTAGAGATTTTCTATTTATTTTCAATATAATAATATATTAAATTATGTATAGAAAAAAATTTGGTTAATAAATTATTCTTGCCTTTTGATATATAAGATATTTCAATTTTAAAAATATCAAATACAATATTGGGAAGAGCCAACTCAATACACAAGGCAGAGATAGCAGATAGCATCTCACCTTCATATGGATTTTAAATGTCAGTACTTTATATTGTATTTAGTTTATTTCAATAATTATATTATCTATTTTTTATGCAAACTATGGATCTTTTACCAGAGCGAATACAAGGATGAAAATCAGGCAAGCAAATCTCTAATTCATAAATATCTTTTCATCACCATCATCCGATGTCACACAACTTTATTGATTGTATCTTCTATGTTTGAAGAACATGTCCAATTGAAATTTCAGATTTTTAACGATAACGCAAATCTTACCTCCTTATATCAGTTATCCTTAATATTTATCGTGAACCTTGTCTATGGATACTATTTAATATATCTAATCTCGATACACTATCAAGATATACCTATATCACTACTGATTTGTTCGGATCCAAAATTACTATTTTTTTTACATGCAAACCTGACAAATGATTTATAATTAAAACAATGGACCGTCATTTTCGTCATTTATTTGGTCAAACCAGTCAAAAAATCTGGCAATTGCTCTAGTTTATAGAATGAGCGCGTTTCAAGTATGAAAGTAGAAATTATTTTTGTATTCATGCCAAGGATATCTGGACAATTTTTTGAAAAATATTCTATTTTGATAAAAGAATTAGGTATTACTAATATACTTTATATAGTCTTTATAAAAATCCGATATCTGCGAATTAGTCTAAATTAAAATTGGCCTTTTTTACCTAATTTTTAAACTTACCAAAAACTTTATTAACACTGTTTTATAATTAATAGCACAGTGTTGTACAGTGTTGCACTTTTAATCAACTACAAGGAGGCAGTAAACCACGATGAAGCCTAATTGGGCATTTTCTATTTGTGGCATGTATTCAAATAGAAAATCTAATGTAAAACGCCATACCATATCATAATCAAGCATAATGGTGATGCATCTTTAGCTCCATTCATCGAATATCTGGTAGGCAGGAATTGAGACTCTATTCTCCGCCAAGACAGTCGTCGCTTCTTCCCCACTACCGTTTCAATTCTTCCTTCTCCACTATCCGGAAACCATAAAGAAAAAAGCTGCTGTGGAGATATTTGAAGATGAATTTATGAAGGAAAAAGCAAAATTTGCTGCCAAGACAGATATGGGTCTGAATTTGTAATTGATATATATGTATAACAAAATATTCATAAATGTACACGAAAATAGATGACTCTCAAATAAAATATGATGAATATGGAAAAAATAAGCATAGACATCTATTATTTATACATGGACTTGGTGCATCTTCTATTGTATGGCGTGATATCCCCGAGGCTTTATCAGAATACTATCACACCATTTCTGTTGATCTAATTGGTTTTGGTGGAAGTGATAAACCTAAAGTAGATTATACAATTAATTATTTTGGTCAATTTATTAAAAATTTTTTGAGAAAAATTGGAATAAACGATCAAGAAAAAATAAGCATTATTGGTCATTCTTTAGGCGGATATATTGCAACTGAATATGCAATTGAAAATGTAAAACAGATTGAAAAACTTGTACTGATTGATACATCGGGTATGCTTAATCGGCCAACCCCATTATTAGAACAATACTTGAATGCAGCATTGGAAACAGATCCTTTTGCAAGACATAACAATCTTAAAAAAGTATTTGAAAGTTTGTTTGCAAATCCATTTCTTTTACTTCCTATTATAGTAGACCTATTTATCTCTGTAATCGAAAAACCCGGAGCAAAGCATGCATTTGAATCTGCATTCAGAAATAGCACTACAACATCTATCAATTTAGATAGATTAAAAAAAATTAAAGATATTCCAAGTCTAATAATTTGGGGAGACAAAGATAATCTCATACCACCAAGCTATGCAAATAATTTTAAACAAATTCTTTCCAACTCTCAATTTGTAATGATACCCGATGTAGGTCATTCACCATTTGTAGAGAAAACAGCTATAGTATATCAAAAGTTATTGATATTTCTTCTTGAGACTAAAAATGGATAAGAAAGTATTCTTTAATATAGAAGAAAAGAAAAATAAAGGAATAAGAATGGCTAACTAGAAACAAATCACCATTATCCAGTATTAAAAAACGTTCGTATAACAGAAATCGCTTTTTTCAAATCTTCAGAATTCATCACCGAATATATTCCTACTTTTGCTTTAAATTCTTGAAATATAGGTTCAACAGTTGCAGGAACCATATCAGAGCAGGATAGATTAATTATTAAAAAAAACAAGTTCGATCTCTACTACTATCCATAAAATAGAATGTTTCAACTTTTGAATCTATTAATATAATCTTTTATATTCTTTAGAAAATTAGTATGCTTCGCTATTTACTTTCTGCAGGAGTTGAAATTATAGCTGTTAGTAACACACTTACTTGTTACCAAGGAAGTATCGATATAATTAGCAAAATTTATTTGATCACCAAAGTGACCTAATTTTGCGTTACAATATAGAAAAGAATAGATGACTTAGATATTAGACAGTTAGTACCTTTTTACATATTATCCTTAAAGCATATTTAATCGAGCTGAGAAAATGGATGTCTTATACATATTTCATTTAAAACTTTTTTCAACCTCAGATATCATAGTCCAAATTATTGTAAATATTTTCTATACAAAATCTTTTTGCCTTTTTGTATTTGGGTTATTCTCGAAACTGGTATTAATTGAAAATTTTCAGATAAATCGATAAAATCTTTTAGATTAACTTGTCTAAAATTCTCAAAATCTCTATAGGTAACAATATAGTTTGAAGGATTGTCAGCATAAATAGCTTTGCTAAAAATTTCCTCTATCTTACCCTTTTTAGGCATTATATGAATAACAGTTACAAGATTATAAATCAATTAAATATATTTTTAATTATAGATATTTTGAATATAATTAATTTAAGATAAAGGGATGTGATTTTGAAGCAATAGTTCAACTTATGTATAATCATTAATTAATAATTTTTAATATTATTATAATCCATCAAAATAAAACCCCGACATTTTTTCTCATCACATGTTTTAGAAAAATAATTGTGAATAATAAATGCTCCATGGTATATCATTTTTGATTATAAAGTATATAAGCAATTGAAATTGAGATATATTCTGCTTCATATTTAGAATTTTAAAAAATTTTTTTATTGTTATTGGTTTAGAAGCACTGTAAATATTATTAATGTAATAGAATTAAACTTGCCTTTTTAAAGATATTGTAAAAAAGTTATTTATTATATCAATCTGTATAGTCAATTGAGTTTGGATTATATTGAATAATGTTTTTTACAATCAAAAAGATAAAAAAGATGCTATAGATCTAGAATTGGTACAGATAAGATATACAGATCTTTTGGGAAAATTTCTTGCAAGATATATACAAACAGATAAGGAAAATATTCAAGACATTTTTAGAAAAGGTATTAGTTTGGATGGATCCTCAGTAAGAGGGTTTGCAAATATAGATGAATCAGATATGATGCTTTTTCCAGATAGAGAGACGTTACGAAGAATACCCTTATCTGAATTTGATATAAATGCAGTAATAGCTGATGTGTACAACGGTTTTAATCAAGGAAGATCTTTAAAAGATCCCCGACATGTTTCACAAGTATTAGAAGAATATCTCGCAGTAAATCAATTTTCATGTCAAATTGGAGCAGAAGTTGAATGTTTCATTTTTGATCAAATAGTCTTTGATATCAATAATGACAAAAATACTGACGATCATGATAATGAAAATTATAGTAATAATTATCAACTAGCTAGAGATGTCACAATACTTTCTACAGAACAATATGGAATAGGTAAATATCCAATACGTCCAAAGGCAGGTTATGATGTACCAACATTTCAGGATTCATTAATAGAATTTAGATTTGAAGTTGCCAATATATTAAAAAAATATTTTGACATAGAGGTAACAAATCTAAATCACGAAGTTGCCAGTAGCGGTCAAATAGAGATAAATTTTATGCATAATTATTTAACAAAATCAGCAGATAATGTCCAGATTTATAAAGATGTAGTTAGAAATGTTGCAAAAAAATATGATAAAGTTGCAAACTTTATGCCTAAACCAATATTCGATGAAAATAATCCTAAAAAGGGTGACAATGGTTCTGGAATGCATGTCAGCATAAGTCTATGGACAAAATCATCATCTAAAAATCTCAATTTATTTTATGATGAAAATGACGATTATGCAGAGCTTAGTCAAACCGGGCATTATTTCATAGGAGGTATACTTTATCATGCCAAATCATTAGCTGCGATCGTAAATCCTACGGTAAATTCGTATAAACGAATAGTTCCTGGATTTGAGGCACCTGTATATATAGCATGGGCAAGAGGAAATAGATCTGCGGTAATACGGGTACCAGTAAATGAAAAAGGAAATACTAAAACAATATTGTTACCTATAGAGATTTTGAGAATTTTAGACAAGTTAATCTAAAAGATTTTATCGATTTATCTGAAAATTTTCAATTAATACCAGTTTCGAGAATAACCCAA
>Ga0115849_10027_pt1 | contig 17677 bp, 15 predicted proteins | sample InSIn3SAF170_FD_83863 | JGI IMG/M metagenome (GOLD analysis project Ga0115849, IMG submission 83863) | reverse complement strand
GGCCCTGTCACGGTAACAGATCCGGAAATGACTCGTTACTTTATGACAATCCCAGAAGCATCCAGGCTTGTCATTCAAGCTGGCACCCTGGCAAAGGGCGGAGAAATCTTTGTGCTTGATATGGGCGAGCCTGTGAAGATTGTTGATTTGGCTCGAAACCTTATTAAACTATCAGGTTATTCGGAGGATGAGATACCAGTAGAATTTTCCGGAATACGACCGGGCGAGAAAATGTATGAGGAGCTGCTTGGGGAGGATGAAGTTCATCCAGGAGCTGTTTATGAGAAGATTTATGTTGGCCGGACGGTGGAAGTGGATGAAGGTATGCTGGAGAATTTGTTTGATGGGTTTGATATATACAACGGTAAAAAATTGAAAGATGAATTGATGAAGATTGTTTATACGGAGCGGACTCTATTGTCTGTAAAAGGACTATAAACTAAACATATTATGTTGGATAGGGATAAATAGAATGGAACAAGTGCTTAAAAGAAATAGTTTAAGAAAAAATTTCAATTGGAACTTTATAGGAAACCTAATATACGCTGCTACTCAGTGGGGTCTAATTATTGTAATGACTCGATTTGGTAATGTTGAAATGGTAGGGGTCTTCTCTTTGGGTCTGGCGGTAACAGGACCAATAATAATGTTCACTAATTTACAGTTGAGAACTGTTCAAGCAACCACTCAAGACAAGTCGTTTCATTTTTCAGAGTTCCTGGCTGTGAGAATTTTAGCAAATATAATATTTTGTTTTATTTTGTTTACTTTAATATTTGCTAGTGACTATAAAGGGTATACTGTAGTCATTATTTGCTTAGTAGCTGTGTCAAAAATTGTAGAATCACTAAGTGATCTAGCATATGGATTATTTCAACAAAAAGAACGAATGGAATTAATAGCAAAGTCTACTATTATGAGAGGGATCTCTTCCTTATTTATAGTCTTCATAATAGTTTATTTTACAAATAATCTTATTGCTGCATTAATAGGTTTAATCATATGCTGGTTTTTAGTACTTATCTTCTACGATATTAAAAATGTGTATAGATTTTCAATGAAGTTTAGACCTGTTTTTAAGAAAAAAGAAATTATAAGTATTATAAAACTATCACTGCCATTAGGGATAGTAGTTATGATTGTTTCCTTAAACACTAATCTTCCGAAAATCCTAATAGAAAATATGATTGATGCAGAAGCATTAGGTTACTTTGCCAGTATTTCCTATTTAGTATTTGTAGGTAGCAAATTTATTAACTCTATTGGAAATGCAATGTTGCCAAGACTAGCTATTTTATATGAAAAGGGTAATAAAAAAAATTACAATAAGTATCTTTTAATCTTGGTTAGTATTAGTGCAATGATTGGGATGTTTTTGACATTAGCATCCTACTTTGGAGGAGAATATATACTTTATGTGATTTATGGATCAGAATTTGTTAGTTATAGAAATTTATTTGTGCTTATTATGGTATATGGGACTTTTAACTATATTAGTTACTCCTTAATTGTTGGACTGAATGCTATGAGAAAGTTCAAAATACAGCCGTACTTGGGAATTATTTGGCTTACAATCTCAGCAATATCTTTACTTTTACTTATTCCCGAATATGGTCTAATAGGGGCTGCTTGGTCGTTAATAATTTACTCAGTTAGTCGAATTTCAACAGTTTGTATAGTTTTATATTTAAATTTAAAATCCAAAAAAATATAGCCGGTTGGAAGAATAAGTTGAGGGGTAACCATGTTGTTTTTAATTTATGTATACGTTCTTTTTTTCATGTTCGTAATTTATGCTTTAGCAAAACAGAACTCAATAATTAATAATGATTATCTGTCTAATTTTTTTCAATTTAATATGGTCTTTATTAGTACTTACATAATTGTAATTACTGATAATGATTATATAGATAGAGGGGTTTATTCCACAAGGTTTATTGAAATTCAAAATTCTACTTTACTAGACTCTATCAACAGTATAGGATGGGAACCATTTTTTGTAGCTTTAATGAAATTAATAAGTTTATTTACATCTAATTTAACAATTTTTTATATTGCCTTGCATTTAATATTTTTATTTATACTATTAAGTGGCCTAAAGAAAATTTTTGATGATAATAAAATAAGGGTTATAGTTTTTTTTGTTTACCTAAATTACACCTTTTATTTTGGTTATACACTAAATGGATTACGTCAAGGTATAGCAATGACTCTAATTGTACTAGCTATTGGTTATGCAATAGAAAACAAAAAGTTAAAAATGATTTTTGTGTCTATAGTTTCTATTTTCTTTCACTACACGATAATACCAGTCGCTATAATGGTTGTTTTAACATACTATTGGAAACGTATGAAAATAAGTTATTTAACTTTTATTTATGTTCTCTTAACTTTCTTTTACGTAACTGGTTTAAATCAATATATCTTTGGATCACTTCCTGTAGGAGATTTCGAAAGCTATCTTCAAGAAGATTCAATTCAGGACTTTGGGGGAGCGAATAAATTAAGTTATCTACTTTTTAATACTTCTTGGTTATTATTTTTCTTATTCATTTTTAGAAATCATTCTAGAGACAAAATATATGCATTCTTAATAAAGGTGTATATATTAACTTCTATTTATTTATTAAGCTTTGGATTTATTGCGTTTGCTAACAGAATAGCAAGTTACAGTTGGTTTATAATACCGTTATTACTAGGTTATTTAATCTATAAGAGCAAAAATTCAATATTGAATATTTCTATTTTGATCTTAATATTTATAGCAGGATTTATTACAGGTATTCCAAATTATATACTAGAGTAACTATTAAATTTAACATTTAAGAAGGAGGAAAAAGTGTGCCTGAAGTATCGGTTATTATGGCTGCGTATAACGCAGAAGAGTATATTATGGAGTCAATTAACAGTATTATAAATCAGGATTTTCAAAATTTCGAGATAATTATCTGTGACGATGCTTCCACCGATTCAACGTGGGAAAAAATTTCCTATGCAATGGAACTAGATAAAAGAGTAATAGGAATAAGAAATGATAATAATCTGAAGGCAGCTGCTACCAGAAATAATTGTTTGTCAATCGCTAAAGGAAATTATGTTGCAATTCAAGATTCAGATGACATATCTGAGCCCGAGAGATTATCTAGGCAATTAAAAACCTTAAAAGAAAATCCAAACTATACTTATGTGGGAACGGGTATGTACTTATTTGACTCTAAAGGAACGTGGAAAAAGACTACACCTATAGAATATCCCAAAAAAACAGATTACTTGAAAGGTGCACCTTATGCACATGGAACTACAATGTTTAAGAAATCTGCATTATTAAGTGTTGGAGGCTATAGAGTAGCAAAAGAAACTCAAAGAGGCCAAGATGCAGACTTGTTAATGAGACTTTATTCAAATGGTTTTATTGGCAGGAATCTGTTGGATTATTTGTATGGTTATAGAGTAGATGGACAAACTTTAAAAAGACGGAAATTTAAATTTAGATATCATTCCTTCCTTAACAGATATAAAAATTATAAAGAAATGGGCTTAATGCCTATTGGAATAATATATGCTGTTAAACCTTTAATTGGAGGATTAATACCTCGAACATTGATGTATAAAATGAGAAAAAGAAAATAATTATAGAAATTATAAAAAAATTTGAAGGGAAATTTGATTTATATATAGAGGAGTATTAGGTGAAATAATAATGGATACACAATAGCAGTAGTCGGAATGTGAGACCCATATCGATGGAAAGAATGGCAATACAGAAGGAAATAATAGTAAAACATAGGAATACATGAAAAAGCACTTTTATGGATAATAATGGAATCAGTATTATCTATGTATATTTTAAAAAAATTTATCAAAGTAATTTAAGATTAAACGGTAATTGTAATGGTTGAAATGAGGATACCTTAATGAAAAGAAATAAAGTGTTTCACATGGTAACTGTTTCTAAGAGTATAGGATTAATGAAAGGCCAATTAGAATTTTTGCTTGAAAAAGGCTTTAATATTGGCATGATCTCTTCTCCTGGCAAGCAGTTAGAAGAATTAGAGTTAAAAAACAAAAAAGCAATTCCTATGGAAAGAGAAATAAATATTTTTAAAGATATGAAATCATTAGCTTTGTTGATCAAATTATTTTTTAAAGAGAGACCAGCTTTATTAAATACCGGCACACCCAAAGCAGGATTATTAGGTATAATAGCAGCTTTTGTTACTAGAGTACCTAATAGAATATATACAATGAGAGGACTTAGATTAGAAACTACGGAGGGTTGGAAAAGGAAGATTTTATGGTTTACAGAAAAAATATCGTGTACTTTATCAACACATATAGTATGCATATCCCCAAGCCTTAAAGATAGAATATTGGAATTAAAATTAGCTAATAAAAATAAAATAGTTGTATTAGCTAATGGCAGTAGTAATGGAATTAATGTAAGTGAATATCCTGAACCTAACTCTCAAAAAGAAAAAATAGAAACGATGAAGAAAGAATTGAATATAAGAAAATCTACATTTGTTTTAGGGTTTGTGGGTAGAATTACAAGGGATAAAGGGATAAACGAGTTAATAGAAGCTTTTGTTAATATGAAAAAGGAGTATCAAGATATAAAATTAATAATTCTTGGCAGGTATGAAAATAGTGATCCCATAAAAGAGTCTATACAGAGGGAAATTGAAACAAATGCAGATATTATATATCTAGGTTTTGTTAATAACCCTATAACATATTTTTATTTATTTGATCTGTTAATTTTCCCAACATATAGAGAGGGGTTTGGTAATGTAAGTATACAAGCACAAGCTGCAGGAACACCTGTTATAACGAGTGATGCAACGGGAGCAATTGACACTGTTATTAATAAAGAAACAGGGTATATTGTTCGGGTAGGAAGTGTAGATAGTATAGTAGAAAAGGTTCTCTATTTAATTAGAAATAAAGCTTTTAAAAATGATATGGGAATTAAAGCTAGATCCAGAGCTATAAATGATTTTAATTCAATTCTAATATGGAGGGAGCTTGATAAATTTTATCGAGAATTATTATCAAAATATGAGTAATCCTAATAAATATATGAAAATAATTATTAAGGAGTAGTAAATGTATATTTTTTTAAAACGACTAATTGATTTTTTAATTTTGATTATAGTTAGCATACCCTTATTAATAATTGGAATTATTATTGCGTTTTTAATAAAGTATGATTCTAAAGGAAGTGTTTTATTTAAGCAAAATCGTTTAGGGGAAAATGGCAAAGTTTTTGAAATATATAAATTTCGTACAATGGTTCAAAATGCAGAAAAAATAGGCACAGGGGTTTTTACAAATGATAGAGACCCAAGAATTACGAAAATGGGAAGTTTGTTAAGGAAGACAAGTTTAGATGAACTGCCACAAATAATAAATATTTTTAAAGGTGAAATGAGCTTTGTTGGGCCTCGTCCGCCAGTTCCATATCACCCTTATAAATATGAAGATTACGATGAAACACAGAAGTTACGATTCACTGTGAAGCCTGGTGTTACAGGAATGGCACAAGCATATGGTAGAAACACACTCTCTTGGGATGAACGTATAGAGTACGATGTGAAATATGTAAAAAATATTTCATTACTTTTAGATATTAAAATTGTGGTAAAAACAATTTTGTCAGTAATTCGAAAGGAGAATATTTATCGTGAAAAAGGAAAATAGCTCAATTAATTTAAGATTATTTAGAAAGTCGGATGTGGATTTAAAAGTAAAATGGATCAATGACGAAGAGATCAATACATTCTTACATTATGATTTACCATTGTGTCCGGATAGAACCTTAAATTGGTTTAATAAAATAATGTCTAATAATTCGAGAGAAGATTACATCTATGAAATTAATACTGACAATGGTCCTGTACCAATAGGATTAATTGGGCTATTAGGTATCGATAATAAAAATCGAAAAGCTGAATTCTATATTGTAAATGGTGAAAAAAAGTACCAGGGAAGAGGTCTTGCTGCGGAAGCTACTAAAGCATTTTTAAACCATGCTTTTTTAAAACATAATCTGAATAAAATCTATTTATATACAGAAGTAGATAACAAACCGGCACAAAAACTATTTAAAAAAATAGGTTTTCAGCAAGAAGGATTACTAAAAGAAGATTTAATTTTCATGGGGCGGAAAGTAGATAGATATTCTTATGCCATTTATCGAGAGGTTTTTTTAAATGGATAGGCTGCAATTTACTAATCTTCCTACTCCCATTAGTTTCTTTGAAAAATATGCTTCTAATAAAATTTATATAAAAAGAGATGACTTAACAGATTTCTCACTTGGCGGAAATAAAGCAAGAAAACTAGAGTACTTTATGGCTGATGCATTGAATAATAATTGTGATTGTCTCGTTACTTATGGGGGACATCAATCTAATCACAATAGAATTACTGCCGCAGCAGCAAGTAAATATGGAATGAAAATAGTATTAATACTATCTAAAACAGACGAAGAAATAAATAAAAATGGAAATTACTTTTTCTATTCTTTATATGATGCAGAGATAGTGTGGACTGAAACAGATAAAGTACCACAAACAATTGATAGTACGCTATCGAAATTAATAAAGAGAGGATATAATCCATACTTCATTCAAGGTGGAGGACATGGTAATTTAGGGACACATGCTTATAGAGTTGCTTACGAAGAAATATTGAAGCAAGAGGTGACCAATAACATTAAATATGATTATATCTTTCTTGCTTCTGGAACGGGAACAACACAAGCAGGGTTAGAAGTTGGTGTAATGGCAAATTCATCACACACTAAAATTGCAGGTATAAGTGTAGCAAGAAACAAAACCAGAGGAACAGATGTTATTTACGAAAGTATGAAAGATTACTGTGAACATCAGAATATTGAAATGAAGATAAACAAACAAGATATATGGTTTGATGATTCATACGTAGGGAAAGGCTATGCCGATATATATTCAGATATCACTGATACAATTAAATACGTAGCTAAAAAATCAGCAATAATTTTAGATCCGGTTTATACTGGGAAAGCATTTTATGGAATGTTGAACACGGTTAAACAGAAGAATATCCGAGATAAAAATATTCTTTTTATACACACAGGCGGAATTCCATTAATCTTCACTCATGCAGAGGCTTTTGAAAGGAAGTAAACTTTTAATGAATATTTTAGTTTGTAGTGCTGGAAGAAGAGTCAAAGTAGTTCAATATTTAAAGGAAGCTTTAAACAAAAAAAGTGGTATTCTTGTAGCAGCAGATTGTGACTATAATGCACCAGCTCTTTATTTTGGAGACGAAAAAGAGCTTATACCAAGAGTTGATAGTAAGGATTATTTGAAGGCAATTTTAGAATTATGTAATAAACATAAAATTAATGGGGTTATTTCATTAATTGATCCAGAACTAGAAGTTCTTGCAAAAAACAAAATGCATTTTGATGATATTGACGTTTCATTAATTCTCTCACCTTTAAAGACAGTTGAATATTGTTTTGATAAACAAGAAACTTATAACTACCTAAACGCAATAGATATTCCATCAGTCCCTACTTATAGTGAATTAGAGACAGTAAAATTGTTAGTAGATAAACAAGAATTAGATTTTCCGCTGGTTGTAAAGCCTGGTAAGGGGAATGCGAGTATTGGGATTAATGTAGTAAGCAATATAGTAGATCTGGAGCACACCTTTGTGAAAGATGATAATTTAATAATACAGCCTTACTTAAAAGATCGAGAGTATGGGATTGATGTATATATAGATATGATCAACGGTGAACTGGTAGACATATTTATAAAAGAAAAACTGAAAATGCGATCTGGTGAAACTGATAAATCCGTTTCTATTCATAATGAAGAAATTGAAGCTTTAGTTAAAGATTTTATTTCCAAAACAGATTTTGCTGGTCCGATAGATATTGACTGTTTTGAACATAACGGCAAATATTATATCTCTGAGATTAACCCTCGTTTTGGTGGTGGATATCCTCACGCCCAGGAGATGGGTTGTGATTTTATGAAGTTTATTGTTAGTAATCTTGAGGGAAACGCAAATGATACTTATACTGGATATCAATATGAAGAGGGTGTTGTTATGATGAAGTATGATGATGTGGTTTTGAAGAAGGTAAAATAATTTACCAAGAAAATAAATTTTTCATTAAATGAAAGAAGGCATGAATACTCTATGGCTGTAAATAACAAACGAATTTTCCTTTCATCCCCTCACATGAGCGGAAACGAACAGAAATACATACAAGAAGCATTTGATTTAAATTGGATAGCTCCTCTTGGTAATAATGTAGATGGATTTGAACGTGAACTAGCTGATTATAATGCTATAGAGGATGCTGCAGTAGTGGTTTCTGGGACTGCAGCTATTCATTTGGCATTGAGGTTATTAAATGTTGGAGTTGATGATAACGTTTTTTGTTCATCTTTGACCTTTGTAGCTAGTGCCAATCCGATTTTGTATCAAGGAGCTACTCCAGTATTGATCGATTCAGAAATGGACACTTGGAACATGTCACCACAGGCTTTAGAGCGTGCATTAGGTGAGGCTAAAAAGAGTGAGAAGTTGCCAAAAGCAGTGATTATAGTAAATTTATATGGCCAGAGTGCACGGATTGATGAGTTAGTGGATATTTGTGATACATATGGTGTGCCGGTTATCGAGGATGCAGCAGAGTCATTGGGAAGTACATATAAAGGCAGACAAAGTGGTACATTTGGTACGTATGGTGTGTTTTCTTTTAATGGGAACAAAATCATTACGACTTCAGGCGGTGGTGCGCTTGTTTCTAATGACAAGGAAACCTTGAAAAAAGCCAGGTTCCTTGCTACCCAAGCCCGTGATCAAGCTGTTCATTATCAGCATAGTGAGCTTGGTTATAATTATCGTATGAGTAATATTGTTGCAGGAATTGGCCGCGGGCAGCTAGAAGTATTGGATGAACGTGTTCAACAGCGACGTGCTATTTTTGAACGGTATTATGAAGCATTTGGAAATGTAGAAGGGATTGAATTTCAGCCTGAGTTAGAAGAGAATATGTCTAATCGATGGTTAACTGCATTAACAATCGATCCTGAAGTTGCAGAGGTGTCTCGTCATGAGATTATTGAACGGTTGAATCAAGAGAATATCGAAGCACGACCGGTTTGGAAGCCAATGCACTTACAGCCACTTTTTGATGGAGTGAAATATTATCCTCATGAGGAAGGCAATAGTGTTTCGGATTATTTGTTTGATTATGGATTGTGTTTGCCTAGTGGGTCTAATATGAGTGTCGAGGAGCAGGAGCGAGTTATTGGGTTGATTGAGGGGTTGTTGAAACGTTAAACAAATTTTGATATCAAGCCATATAATCTGTAAATGAATTATATTTCATAGGAAAATAAGGCTTTAAAGATACGAGTGTTGTTGAGGATCGCTTATTATTGACTAGAGCGATGAAGAAACGATCGAAAAGATCTAAAGGGACTTTTATTTTCATTTTGGTACAAAAGGAATGAATGGATATATTTTGCGAAATAAGCTAAAAAATCATACTCATCGTTTATGGAAAAAGTAAATAATAATGTTTTAAAATACATGTCGCTACAAATAAAAAGCCTTGCCAGTCCCCAAATCTTATTTTACTGATTATTGGTGTCGAATCAAAACAGTGGTGGTTGAAAGGAAAGCTGACAATGTCTAAAATTAATTCTCTTAAATGAATAAGAAATGATAAATCATTATCTATTAATGCTACAGTGGATGTGACATTTTTATATGGAGGTATTTTTATGATTCATTATTGAAAAATACCGGAATTAACGATGAGGGGGTTAGTTTTGACAATAAATTAGCAAGTTGTGTAGGGAGGATACAAAGAATGTCCCTTTAACATATAAAAAGAAAAAGCTTAGTTGTCCTCCGACTTGGTATTATGCAGGGGTTAGTAGATCAGCATGGTACTTTACAGGGTAAAGTTACCGGATTAATATGAAGAACTACCTAGTTTTCCCCAACAGTGGTGTACAAGCCAGGAGGGGCTTAATTTCTCCCCGTCCTGAATAATTTCCCTTTCATAAATTGCAGCATAAGATAAGCCGCTACCCTGCTAGTCATATTACGGAAATCTATCATTGGATCAATTTCCACTATATCCATTGCTTTCACTTTTTCCTGTTCACTTGCAAATAAAATCCCTTCCAGCAAAGTTTTCGAATCCATGCCTCCCGGGCCAATCGCCGGACAGCCTGGAGCAAATGCCTGGTCAAGCACATCCATATCCACCGACAGATATATACAATCGGTTTGTGCAGAAAGCCTTTGCATCTCTTTTTCCATTATTTTTAGCAGGGTCTTATTTTCAACATCTTTCATTGTATAAATTGAAACCCCTTGTACTTTAGCATAATCATCATAAGCTAAAGCATTTGTGAAATCACGGATTCCTATTTGTACTAGGTGATCGCCTTTAATCGACTGATCTTCCAGTAAGCGTCTGAAGGGAGTTCCATTTGTCGGCCCCCCGTCTTCTGTATTGCGTAAATCATGGTGGGCATCAAATTGAATGACACCAACTGTTTTCTGCTTTGCGAATGCTTTAATGGAGCCGTAACTGATAGAATGATCCCCGCCTAATATCATCCAATGATCTGCTGCTCCTGTAGCAAATACATCTGTTAAGCCATCCTCCACTCGTTTATGATTCCCAATCACATCTGTCGGATGCATCATTACATCACCAAAATCCAAAATCCTGTCCCTCAGTTCCAAATTTTCTTCTCCGGAATAAGTAGAATAGCTCTGCAATGCAGCGCGTATCGTATCCGGAGCAAAAGAGGCACCCGAATGGCTGATGGAAGACTTGGACAAGGGCACCCCCACGAGACCAAATTCTCCCTTCTTCCCATTTTGCCAATCCATCAGCAGTTCTTTCGCTTTTGTTGTATAACGATCTTTAAAGATCGCTTTTTCTGCAGGTTTTACATGGCGCGGTTCCATTATCCAATCTCCTGCCTTTCATATAGCATGGTTCCCTTCTTCAGAACGGTGTTCACATGATTTACCCCGTAATGATACGGAATATACATATGGTTTGGCGCATCCCAGATCACGATATCTGCATTGCCGCCTTCCCGAATGCTTCCAGCTTCATCCCCCTTGCCAATAGCATGGGCTGCATTAACGGTAACCGCATGCCATATTTCGGCTGGGGACATTTTCAATTTCAGCGCGGCAAGCGTCATAATAAATTGCAGATTTTCCGTCACTGAGCTGCCCGGGTTAAAATCAGTGGAAATCGCGATAGCAGCACCCGCATCAATCATCTCCCTTGCGCTTGCATAAGTTTCCTTTCCGAGATAGAAGCTTGTGCCTGGCAAAATAACCCCGATAGTATTTGACTCACTCAGCTGTTTAATCCCTTCATCAGTAGCTACAGCCAAGTGATCCCCGCTAATCGCTCCCATTTCTACTGCCAGCTGTGTCCCGCCGAGCGGATCAATTTCATCGGCGTGGATCTTCACATCAAAACCTTTATCCTTCGCTTTTTGTAAAAACTTTCTTGACTGCGCCACCGTAAATACGCCGGTTTCTGTGAAAATATCCACAAATGTCGCCAAATTCTCCGTTTGGATTTCATCAAATAACGCAGCCATTTCATCCAAAAATGCTTCCGGATCTTCTTTATATTCTTTTGGAATGGCATGGGCGCCTAAATAAGTGGATACGATATCAAGTGCATGTTTCTCATTCGCCTCTTTTACTACCCGAAGCTGTTTTAGCTCTGTTTCTTTATTCAGCCCGTAGCCACTCTTGGCTTCTACTGTTGTGATCCCGTAGGTTGCCATGCGGTCAAGGTGGAACAAAGCTTTTTGCAGCAATTCTGCTTCTGTCGCTTCTCGTGTTGCCTCAACAGTAGATAAAATGCCGCCGCCCTGCTTTAAAATCTCCAAATACGGGACTCCCTGTTGTTTCAGTGCCATCTCGCCTTCACGGGAACCGCCAAAAACAAGATGGGTATGCGCTTCAACAAGGCCGGGAGTGACAAGTCTCCCTTTCGCATCAATCACACGCCCGGCTTCCATGCTAACAGCATCATCAGCGTGGCCGATCCACAATACTTTTCCGTCCTTCACAGCTATGGCCATGTTTTCATCGACCTGTAAGTCATTCATTTCCGCTCCCTTTACAGGCCCGGAGTTGTCCATTGTTAAAAGTTCTCCAATATTCGTTATCAGTGTATCTACCTGCATGTCTCCTTCTCCTTTCTACTCTTTTTTCATTGGTAATCGGATATCGTTATTTTTGGCAAATTTGATCGCGGATTCATAGCCGGCATCCGCATGACGGATGACCCCCATTCCCGGATCAGTTGTCAAGACGCGTTCCAGCCGCTCCCGGGCAAGTTCAGTACCGTCCGCAACCGCGACCATTCCGGCATGAAGCGAATAACCCATCCCGACACCACCGCCATGATGAAAGGAAATCCAGGAGCCTCCTGCTGCTGTGTTCACGAGCGCATTTAATATAGCCCAGTCAGCCACCGCATCACTGCCATCCTTCATTCCTTCTGTCTCCCTGTTGGGTGAGGCAACTGAACCACTGTCCAGATGGTCCCTGCCAATGACAATTGGTGCTTTGATTTCTCCTTTCTTCACCAATTCATTGATTGCCAGTCCCATTTTCATTCTTTCTCCGTAGCCAAGCCAGCAGATTCTTGATGGCAGCCCTTGGAAAGAAATTTTTTTCCGGGCCATATCAATCCAGCGGATGAGCTCTTGGTTTTCAGGAAAAAGTTCTTTAATAAGCTCATCGGTACGGTAAATATCCTCCGGGTCCCCGGATAGTGCCACCCAACGGAATGGTCCTTTCCCCTCTGTAAACAGCGGACGTATAAACGCAGGAACAAAGCCGGGAAAATCAAATGCTTCTTTCAATCCTTCATCACTTGCCACTTGCCTGATATTATTTCCGTAATCAAACACAACGGAACCCTGCTTCTGAAACTTCAACATGGCTTCAACATGCGCCTTCATACTGCTTTTTGATCGTCGGGTATAGTTTTCCGGATGATTTTCACGTAAACTTTCCGCCTCTTTCAACGAGTAACCAGCAGGAATATATCCGTTTAATGGATCATGTGCTGATGTTTGGTCTGTCACAATATCAATTTGAATATCTTTTTCCAGCAGCTGATGATGGACTTCCGCGGCATTTCCTAACAGGGCAATGGACAACGCTTCACCTTTTTTCTTTGCATCATTTGCCAAATTAATTGCTTCATCTACACTCTTTGTCATCACATTACAGTATTTCGTCTTCAGTCGTTTTTCAATCCGGCTTTTATCAACTTCGACAGCAATAACCACTCCTTCATTCATAGTTATAGCTAATGGTTGTGCACCACCCATACCTCCAAGTCCAGCTGTTAATGTAATTGTATGGCGTAATGTGCCATTAAAATGCTTCTTGGCAAGTGCGGAGAATGTTTCGTAGGTTCCTTGCAAGATTCCTTGTGAACCAATATAGATCCAACTTCCTGCAGTCATTTGCCCATACATCATTAATCCTTTATGGTCGAGTTCATGGAAATGTTCCCATGTTGCCCAATTGGGAACTAGATTTGAATTAGCGATTAACACTCTTGGTGCATGCTTATGTGTTTTGAAAACACCGACTGGTTTACCGGATTGAACGAGCATGGTTTCATTATTTTCCAAGTTTCGTAGTGTTTTAACAATAGCGTCAAATGCCTGCCAATTACGGGCTGCCTTCCCAATTCCACCGTAAACAACAAGCTCATCCGGGTTTTCAGCAACATCTGGATCAAGGTTATTGTAAAGCATTCGCAATGCTGCCTCTTGCTCCCACCCCTTACATTCCAGCTCTAACCCTTTTTTTGCTTGGATTTTTACTCTATTCATGAAAAATTCCTCCTTCTACATGGTTTTGTTCGACATTACTTTCTTGTTTATCCTTTAACCAATCTGACAATCTTTCAATATCTGTTGAAAATATACGATCTTTTGTAATTGATGGAACAATTTTTCTTGACTTTTCATAAAAAGCTCTTGTCTGTGATGACATACGATTTACCCCGCGATACTCTACCGCTTGCATAGAACAAATTAGTTCTATGGCCACAACTCGACGTGTGTTTGCTAACATTTGAAATGCATGCCTTGCGGCGATTGTCCCCATACTCACATGATCTTCTTGATTTGCAGATGACGGGATAGAATCGATACTTGCCGGGTGTGCTAGTGTTTTATTTTCTGAGACGAGAGAGGCTGCACTGTATTGCATAATCATCGCACCTGACTCAAGCCCTGGATTTGGACTTAAAAATGCTGGTAAATCATTTAGCTGTGGATTAACTAAACGTTCGATACGCCGTTCAGCGATATTTGCAGTTTCAGCTATTCCCAGTTTGATAAAGTCCATAGCAAATGCGATTGGTTGACCGTGAAAATTACCACCAGAAACCACCTTGTTTTCATCTGAAAAAATCAATGGATTATCTGTAACAGCATTGATTTCTGTTATTAGCTTTTCTTTAGCATAATAAACAGATTGCCAACAAGCGCCAATGACTTGTGGAATACAACGTAATGAGTACGCGTCTTGTACTCGTAGTTCTCCCTGGGTTGTCGTTAGGTTACTATCTGATAATAATAATCTAATTCGGTGCGCTACATCCTTTTGCTCCTGATGCCCACGAACTCTGTGTAAGTCGGCATCAAATGCAGTAATGATTGCTTGTAATCCTTCTAATGTCATTGCTGCAATGAGTTCACTTTGGCGTAGTAACTTTTCAACTTGTAAATACGTAATAACACCAACAGCAGTCATTGTCTGTGTTCCATTTATAAGTGCCAAACCTTCTTTTGCTTTAAGTTTTATAGGTGTAATCCCTGTTTTCTTTAATGCCGTGAATGTGGGCATCCGATTTCCTTTATAAAAAACTTCTCCTTCGCCTATCAAAGTTAAAGTGAGGTGCGCTAGCGGAGCCAGGTCCCCACTCGCACCGAGTGATCCTTGTTCAGGAATTACCGGGTGGATAGATGCATTAATAAGATCTACGAGTTGCTCGACTAATGCTGCTCTAACCCCTGAATAACCTTGTGATAATGCATTTGCTCGTAATAATAGCATGGCACGACTAACCTCCTCTGAAAACGGAGCACCTACACCACAAGCATGTGAATGTATAAGATTAAGCTGCAGTTCATCCAAATCCTCATCCGCAATGATAACATCGCTAAATTTTCCAAAGCCTGTATTAATACCATACATCGTTTTCCTTGAATCAATCATCTCCTCTACTGTTCTTCGGTTATTTATGATTTTGTGAATACTAGAATCTGCTATGACCACCTTTTCATAGTTAAATACTACCCGATTTATTTCCTCTAAGGTTAATGTATTTCCAGTTAACGTAACCATCTCTGTAGACCTCCTAAGTATGTCTTTTCTTTTCTGATTTTCAATTTATTGATCATTTCGGTGTGAGTTATCAAATACAGTTTGTCAGGAACTATAAGTGTATGCTTTATCTTTCAAAAACATAAAAGGACCACATAACACAAAAAAAGTGTTACGTGGTCCCCTAAATAACTAAACACTATGGACCATTATTATAAAAGATGTTTTACTTCAAGTCTCTTCGTCAGTAAAGGAATTCATGATCTATGGTAAATATATAATCAAGTGCAATTTTTACAAATTCGATCATTAAAGCTGAGAACCTCGATCTTTAAACTAAAAATGTCGCACCTGTTTGTTTAAACATGACTTATAATCGGTGGGACAACTAATATCATTACTAGGGTGTTACATTCTCGGCCAACATGACCTTTGCCTCATACTTTTTATGCAATTATATATGATTAATTCCAAGTCCAATAGCTTCATGCTCCAGACCTCTAACAGGTGCGCCGATGGTACCATAAAAAGCAACAGCAATCCATTCTCCCTCTTTTCCATTATCATACGGGTTACCACGAATGATTGCAAATTGTAATCCAACAGTCCGGAGTACCGCTCCAATTTGGTTATTGCCACGGGTTACACCACTCAACGCTTCCATAATCGCATGATACATTGCATGTGTTTCCCTGTAGAGCCCAGATTGAATAATCTCCTTATTTTTTGCAGCTGTTTCTACAGCGGCCACAACTTTTTGTCCATTCATTGACCCAACTTTTCCTTTGCAATACTTCCAATCTAATTTTTTTACATTGTCGGATAACTTATTTTCATTATTAAGCAAAAGTAATATAGCTTCTTTGCCAATTAAATGGTTATGATCTAATGACATAAAAATTCACTCTTTTCTAATTACTGATAACTTACTTTAGTCTATTTTATTCTAATTAAAATGTCAACTTACAATAATACCGCAGCAATCGTACCAAAAAAGATTAGTGGAATGTTATAATGTATAAAGGTCGGAACTACGGTGTCCCAAATATGATGGTGCTTGCCGTCAGCATTTAATCCAGCGGTAGGTCCAAGTGTACTATCTGACGCAGGGGAACCTGCATCTCCTAATGCACCAGCAGTCCCAATTAATGCTGCAGTTGCCATGGGGGAAAATCCGGCAGCTATACAAATTGGAACAAATAATGCAGCAATAATTGGAATCGTACCAAAAGAGGTCCCGATCCCCATTGTCACAATAAGTCCGACTAAGAGCATGAGAAAGGCAATTAGTACTTTACTGCTTCCATCAATAACCCCCGTAGCAGAATTCACAAGAGCTTCAACGCCGCCAGTTTCTTGCAGAACCGTTGCATAACCGGAGGCGATTAACATAACAAACGCAATCATTCCCATCATAGTAATCCCATCCGTTACCACTTTTTCTCCATTATGAAATGGAACTACTGTAAATACGAACATGAGGATTATACCGGTAAGTGCTCCTAAAACTAGAGAATCAGATAGAAGCTGTACTGCTAAAGCTGCGATTATTGCTATAATTGTGAGTAAGTGAAGCTTAGTAAATGGTACTTCATCGTCTTCAGATGCAGCTATTTCATTTATTGTCTGACGCTCATCCTTGGATGCAGTTATCTCGCGATCTTTTCTGTAAGAAAATAAAATTGCAATCAATAATCCGAAAATCATTCCCAATACAGGAATAATCATTGCAAGTGTTACTGAAGAAAGACTGATTGCCATCCCGTTTGCATTCATCTCGTCAACGATAATACCTTGAAATATTAGTCCAAACCCAGCTGGAATAAGCATATATGGCGCCTTTAGCCCAAATGTTAATGCAACAGCGACCCCTCTGCGATCCACCTTCATTTTATCAAATAAATAAAGTAATGGTGGAATTAATATTGGGATAAAAGCAATATGAACGGGTACCACATTTTGTGACAGGGAAGCGACTCCGGCTATCGTAAATAACATTATCGCACGTTTCCCTTTTATTACTCTTATAAGCCTTTTAACAAGGAATCCTGTAATACCTGAATAGCCTATCATAACAGCAAACATCCCAAGCAAAATATAACTAAGTGCAGTGTTTGCCTGCCCCCCCATACCGGAAACAAGCATGTTAGTTGCTTCGGTATTATTGTAAGTTGACATTTTAATTAGAATAAAATAGACTAAAGTAAGTTATCAGTAATTAGAAAAGAGTGAATTTTTATGTCATTAG
>Ga0115849_10026_pt1 | contig 18204 bp, 18 predicted proteins | sample InSIn3SAF170_FD_83863 | JGI IMG/M metagenome (GOLD analysis project Ga0115849, IMG submission 83863) | reverse complement strand
TCGAGGTCACGCTTAGGACAGAAATGTGGCGCACTTGGCGCTAGGCGGAAAAGGGCAAGTGTTGTTGCTGCCTTGCTGCGGATGCTGTGTCATCTATGACACCAACGCAGTGCTACCTATATAGTTGACTACTCCCATCTATGCACAGCTTTGCACGAGCTGTGAATCACTACACCTCTAACACCATGGACGAAACAGACACCAGCCTCTTCCGTTTACCACCAGAACTGCGCAACCGTATCTACGACCTTGTCTGCCTAAGGATTATGTAGATATCAGCCGCCAAGAGCGTCATTCGTACCATCAACCTCCGATTACGCGCACCTGCCGCCAGATACGGTATGAGTGCATCCCGATCTTCTACGCGATCAACTATGTCTACGTAGAAGGACCCCGCGCCGTCGGTGACCATACGGAGTCAATGCACAACCCACTACTTGCCCAACTCTGCGCTATAGGCTACGACAGATTGCGCCACATCGAGTATATAAAGTCGCTCGGCGAAACCAGTACCTGCAACTTCGACATACGGCTGACGCAGAACACGAAGACCAAGTGTCTAGAATGGGTTGGTGGGATCTACCGCGACTGCAGGCCGGAGGTTAGACACTATCCAAATGTGTTCTCGGCCTTCTCGAATTGGGAAGAGAAAGAGGAAGATGGGATGGAGCCGCTACAGGCAGTGCTTAATGAGCTTGTCGGACGAGAGGATGAGCCTGGGCTATCTGCTGATCGCATTGAGAGGATTGTAACTTTTGTGTATGACCGGACGCCGTGGCCACAAGGCGCTCTCAGCCCATTTGACCAGGCGACCAGGGAGTGCTGTGCCTATGGGAATTGCTGTTAGTCCAGTCGCGAGAGGTAATAAGGGCGACGGCAAACCCGCTGGAAAGCTGTCTGCTGGTTCTGAGGTGACTGCTGGAGAAGGTACGATCTGTATTGGTCCTGGACTAGAGTCGAATGCAGCGCATCGATAGCCAATTGTAGAGGAGTTACTTGACATGCCTTGTACTTACAGTGTCAGACGCATTGCGAAAGGTTATTTCTCGTCTAGTCTTATACTTTCTGTACCAGGAAACGATCGCACATCGGTTTCAGAATGTGGAAGAGCCATTTAAGTCAGCTGGCCTGATCCAGCCTCACCGCTTGACGAATGAGAAAAGCGCGATCTAGCGGCTTCCTTGGTGACTCGCCACCATATCCTATTCAAATCTCACCTATCTGCTTGTTCCACTATACCCCATCCGTTTCTCTTCGCATGGTGGACAAATACCACGAGTCGACTCGGAATGCCACTGCACGGCATCGGGCCATCACATACATGATGAACAAGACGACCGGTCTCCTCGACCTGCCACCCGAGCTTCGTAACCGCATCTACGATCTCGTTATCCTACACGGCACCGACATGATGGTCTCAGCAACAGTAGCATGGACATGTTATCGCCAGCCAACGATCACCCGCACATGCCGCCAGGTCCGTTCTGAGAGCCTATCTATCTTCTATGCCACCAAAAGTTCGTCTTCGTCGGCCTGGTTGACCCCAGTGACCATAATACAGGTCCTATGGACAAATGGGTCAGAGCGACCGGATACCATAGTTTGCGCCACGTTCAGAGCCTCCAATCCCACAGCAAGCCGCTTATCGGCAACTAGTACTACTACTGGCTTGCACTCCATCAAGACTCGTGGCTGGAGGCACTCGTAGTCAGCGGGGACCGTCTCGGCTTTTATGCAGCGAAGCATGACAAGCGCAGGAACAAAAGCTGTATCTATTCTTCGTGTCTCTACCCAGCTCTGGACAAGTCGGTGCGCCTGCCCATCGACCAGAAGCAAGAGCCCGGTCTATCTGCTGCTGATATTGAAAAGTTCATCCAATTCTTGCACAATGTCGACGAATGGTCTGCTGAGGAGACGATGGGCGCTTGAGGATCGAGGTGCAAGCAAATCAGGGCTTGGCATTATATAGTGGACACGATTAGGGATGGCTCTTCTACGTCTGCCCTTATAAGGGCAGCTGGTTCGCCATATCTTGCTGATACTACGACTCTTGCTCGTGGCCCGGCTTGAGCCTGGTAAGACATAGATGGTAACGGTGGCAAGGTATGCTTTGGACTCACAAACTCCTATGCTCCAGCAAGAAGAAGCGTAGACCTCGAGACTAGCCTTTGGAGCTTTCATCAGCAGGCCTCTCGCATGACATAGGAGGTACAATTGGCACTCGAAGTTCGCATCTCCAGTTTGCAACTCCAACTTTGATCTCCACAGGTTGTGGGGGCACAGTCAGCATGTTAGGGCTGGGGTGAAGCGACTGCCGGTTATTGCGACCTCCAGTAGCCGCCAGACCCCGAGGTCCGCAACATCTGCCGCGTCCTTCGCGGCATCGCGTCTATTGTATGCGTGAGACTGTAGAAGGGTAGCCAGTAGGTAACGTTCGCGACCTCTTCCTTCCTCGCCGCTAATCTCCCTCATCACATTATTCCACGTCTTCTTGCGCAGCTAGGAGACAGCATCGCAACAATGGATCTCGCAACAGCAGCAATAGCCGCAGGCACAACAGCAGCAGCAGCATACCTCGACGCCAGATATCACCTTCGCAAAGACATTGCAACTCTCTACGACCAGCGTCGGACCAGCAAGAGTATTCAATCTCGCATCAAGGCCAAGCGTCTTTCACTTTGGTACGCGTTCGAAGAGCAGTGCCAACACCCCGAGAACAAGAATAGTGCCAGACCAGGCATCTGGTACCGAACCACACCCCAAGAAGCAGCAGTCACATACACCTGGATGGAGACATACGAGCATAGCTGTAGATGGGCCAAGTTCTTGCTGGAGCAGGGCGTGCAGCCGGGGGAGCTAGTCGGGACATATCTACAGAATAGCCCTGAGTTCATGTTCAACATGATCGGTTCCTGGGCCATCGGTTGCGCGCCAGCATTGATCAATTACAACCTGGCAGGAAACAGCTTGGTGCACTGTCTGAAGGTAGCGGGCAGCAAGGTCTTGATCGTGGATGGAGAAGCAGGCTGTCGGGAGCGCATCGAAGCCGTGCGGTCACGTGTTGAGGGAGAGCTGGGCATGCGTCTTGTAATCTTGGACGATGCAACGAGGGCTGCGATCTTATCCCGTGAGCCAAGCAGACCAGACAACTCTCTGCGAGACAGCGTGACCCCAGGCTCACCCTTATTCATCTTCTACACATCTGGAACCACAGGTTTTCCAAAGGCATGTCCCATGCCCACAGCGGCCGGACACGGTTTTGGTCGTCCACGTCTACGCACCACAGGTCTCATCTCAGGCGACGTTTGGTACGACTGCATGCCCCTCTACCATGGCACAGGCTGCACCGTGGCAATTGGCTGTCTGATCAGCGGTCTCACATTGGCCATAGGCAAAAGGTTCAGCGTGCGAAACTTCTGGCCGGACATCCATGACAGCAAAGCCAATGCCTTCGTCTATGTTGGTGAAACAGCCCGATACCTTCTCGCCGCGCCACCCACGCCACTCGATAAGGGACACAGGCTGAAAGCTATGTACGGTAATGGCATGCGCCCGGATGTGTGGAGCCGTTTTCAAGAGCGCTTCGATGTACCAGTCGTGAATGAGTTCTTCAACAGTACGGAGGGCATGCTGAGCTTGCTGAACGTCTGCCGAGGACCATTCCACGCTGCGCACGTAGGCCACCATGGAGCGCTACTTCGACGGCAGAACTACAGTAAACTGGTACCTGTTCAAATCGACCACGAAAAGAGCGACACCATATACCGAGACCCAAACACAGGCTTCGCTCGTCGAAATTCATACGAAGAGGGTGGCGAGATCCTCGTCAAATGCAACAGCGAATCAGACTTTGTAGGCTACATCAACAATCCCAAAGCAACCTCTTCGCGCTTTGAACGGGATGTCTTTGTTCAGGGGGATCTCTACTACCGCACAGGCGACGCTTTGCGCCGCGACGGCAGTGGAAGATGGTTCTTTCTAGATCGTTTAGGCGACACATTCCGTTGGAAGAGCGAAAACGTCTCAACTGCGGAGGTAGCCGAGGTTTTGGGTCGCTTTCCAGGTGTGGTAGAAGCCAACGTCTACGGTGTTGAGCTGCCGCACCACGACGGGCGGGCAGGCTGTGCTGCTATCTACGTACCGCCGACTGAACGAAGTAGCTTTGACTGGGCGGGTCTCCTAACGCATGCACGGAGGGGCCTGCCGAGCTATGCGGTTCCGGTGTTTTTGAGAGTGATAGAAATCCCGACTACGATGCATAACAATAAGCAGAACAAAGTACCCCTGCGCAAGGAGGGGGTCGATCTGCAGAAGGTGAAGACGGGCGAGGCAGGGAGAGGAGATGTCATGATGTGGGTTGGGCCCGGGTCGGATCGGTATGAGCTATTTAGAGAAAGTGACTGGCAGCAACTGGTGGCAGGCAAGGCTAGGTTGTGAGGACCGTAGAGTTGAAGCATGCCGGGAAACGTCACCCATTCAAACCTCGAAGCGTGCACGGCTCTTTTCCCATGCTCTGCTGAATCCATGGCTAGATTTGGGCATGTTCCGAAATACCAGCCGCAGAACAGCCCGGAGCATGGCCGGCGCCGCGGCCTTACGCCACTGCGCAACAGCTCCCTAATCAAGGACTGCTCGAAGCGCCCGACTGGGCCCGTGGTGGAAATGCTACTGTTGGCTGCAAAAATGTTCTCCACGAGACCACTCTTGATCTGGCTACACAACAGTCTGCTCTGACTGGTCTGTCAGTACAATTTACTGTGAGGGGCGCAAGTAGCACTGCGGGTAGTTCTAAGGGGCCAGCGGAGCGTTCACTCGGAGATGATACAACGCTCGCGAGGAATTTCATGACAACTGTCTATCTGACCCAGCACATGTCTTGCCCATGCACATTCACAAGCACAGGCACAAGGAGACGCAAGCATATATCTACTGCCACTTCTTGCGTCTAGGAACAAGGCACTTGGGCTCTTATATACCTAACATTAGAAACGCTGCCACAGTTACACACCTATAGCTATCTAGATCCTGCGATAAATCACAGCTTCACCGTGAGATTCCGATCAAGGTCGGACGAAGTGGCATGGCTGGCGTGTTTATCTCACAGCATGCACGAAGCGTCCAGGTATCTGATGCGGTGTACAGCACCACTGGCCGCAACATGTAGCTATGAGTACGTCTCAAGCGCCAGAAGCTCCTATATATTCACCCTGTTCTCCTTGGGATATTACGCAATCCTTCACTACTGTGGGATACCGACGTGCAGCCATTGCCAACTCAGCCAGGCGCGGATGATGTTTGGAGACTGTCTTGATCGGGTTCTGGTGCCCAACAAAGTCATTGTCGCCGCCGACTCTTAACATGATTGTTAACAAGGGCCATGGCCTCCGAAGCCTCGTATTCGATCGGGATACGCTCGCTTCGATGATGAGATGGTGGGATCAGCCCGCAAGCTCGGAAATCTGATATGGAAAGACTTTCGGAGGTCAGTTTCGCACCGTACTACGGTGAACGTCTCGTCCTGGGTTTGTTGTGGATTTCTAGGCTTGGCGGTCTAAAAAGTTGGCTTCACGAACCAACTTCGCCACCCACCCCGCCACCGCGCATACCTACGCACTCCAGACCACCAAAAGTATGACGACGTCGTCACCATGTCAGCAAAAGGAATGCGTCGGCCGGGAATCGAACCCGGGGCTAGCCGATGTTGTTGATCGAATGCAGGATTCGAATTTTGGCAACGGCTAATTTTACCACTAAACCACCAACGCTTTACCTCGGGACAGAAAGCCCAAGATCGTTTTGCGAAGGAAATCCCCAATGTTTGGGTGAACGACAGTTTTAGCCACTGTCATGCACGATTTGTTAGTCCTAAAATATATATTCTGATACAATCTTCACCGATATCACCCCGCTGCGAAACCGCCGTCTGTTCCGTCTCATCTCGGCACAATATCCCGCGAACCTCACCGTCGATCGTCAACATACTTCCTCTTCCACTTCGTGAACCCACCATATCTGAGGCCCCACGGACGGACACGAGAGCTCTCCTCATGCTGCTGCTATCTTGCTCCACAGCTGTCATCAGGCTGAAGTCCTCGTGGAGGCGATGGGCGGAGTCCACGACTCAGGTAGGCTCATGTACAGGCATGATGGAGACATATTGTAAAGAAGGACTACTTCATTCCTGCGTTTGCTCGCTAGTAGATTTGTCACCTCTCATATACCCAGCATGCGTTCTCTCTGTCAACTGGCGTTTGCCGCCTTTGGGGCTGTGTCTCTAGCATCAGCTCAGACTGCCCTCTCCGACTCCAGCTACGTTCAACCCAACTCCACTGGCTTCCGCCTCCAACACGGCTTTGAAACCGTCCTCGTCCAACCATACGGCTACGACGGTTTCCGTGTCCGGGCTTGGGTGTACCGTCCACCCACTGGCAACGAGATCAGCTTCCTATACGACCCTCCGGCTGAAGGCCCAGAAAATGGCAAAGTTCAGGGCATGGACTACGACCAGAAGGTCAACGGAACGCAGGCCATCGTCCTTCGCAACGGCAATACGCTCGTGAAGACGTATAGCCAGATTGCAGACAATACGACCAATGTCCGACTAGCCTTCTATCGGATGGAGAGCGACGGCTCCGAGACACTGTTGACGAACGAGTATGCTCCACTCAAGTCTATCAATCCACGCTACTACTCCTGGAATGGCCCAGGCTACGAGTTCTCTGCCGCTTACTCCTTCTCCACGACACCGGACGAGCAGATCTACGGGACTGGCACGCAGCAGGATCATCTCGTGAACAAGAAGGGTAATGTTATCGACCTGACTAACTTTAACACGCATATTCCGACGCCGATGTTCATGAGCAGTCGCGGGTATGGCTTTGTCTGGAACTCTGCGGCGGAGGGTGAGATGGAGTTTGGTCAGTTGCGGAATCGCTTCACCTCAAAGTCTACTACCCTGGTGGATTATGCTATCACTAGTGCGCCTGTGGGTGATTACGATACGTTGCAAAAGCGTCTCTCAGCCATGACTGGACGTGCGCCGCAGCCGCCGGAGTGGTCTCTCGGATACCTGCACAGTAAGCTGCGATATGAGAATCAGGTATGTATCTTACGCCATATGACGTACTGGTGAAAGTCCAGAACACTGTGACTGACCTCTGCACAGTCCGAATTCATTCAGCTAGCGCAGAACTTCCACGACTACAAGATCCCAGTCTCACTACTCGTGATCGACTACCAATCGTGGGCTCACCAAGGAGATTGGGGCCTTGATCCAGCCCTGTGGCCGAACGTCACCTACATGGCTCAGCGAGTCAAAGAGCTGACTGGTGCCGAGATCATGGCCTCACTCTGGCCCAGCGTCTCCGACCATAGTGTCAATTACGAGACCATGCAAATCGACGGCCTGCTCTCTGCCACTCGCTCCGGACCAGGCACGACCGACAGCTGGAACGGCTCCTACATCCGCAACTACGACTCTACGAATCCTGCCGCACGCAGCTTTCTGTGGTCGAGGTTGAAAGCCAACTACTACGATAACGGTAATTTCATGCCTCCCAACACAGCTCTCGCAACTACTGACACTTGCTCAAGGCATCAAGAACTTCTGGATCGACCAAGCCGACGGTGGCAACCTTGGCGAAGCCTACGAGAACAACGGCCAATCAAACGCCATCCAGAGTATCCCGTATCCTTTAGCCGATGCGTTGTATCACGCCGGCACTCAGATGTCGGTAGGGAAACTCTACCCTTGGGCTCACCAACAAGCCATCGAGGAAGGTCTGCGGAATGCCACAGATAGCGCGGTCGGTCAGCCGTGCGATTATCTAAGCTTGAGCAGATCAGGCTACATCGGCAGCCAGCGTTTCTGTAGCATCATCTGGTCTGGAGACACTTCGTCCGTCTGGGAGACACTCTCCGCACAAGTCGCTTCCGGTCTTAGTGCAGCAGCTACAGGATGGGGTTGGTGGACCCTGGATATTGGAGGTTTCCAGGCTGACCCGACGATCTGGTGGAGTGCCAACATTGACACCGAACCCTACCGTGAGCTGTATGTTCGATGGCAGCAATGGGCGACTTTCCTGCCCTTTATGCGAAACCACGGTAGCCGGAACTGTGACACGAAGGATGCCTTTACCTGTAACAACGAACCATGGACGTATGGAGCGAGCAACACGCCGATCATCGTCTCCTACATCAACCTCCGGTACCAGCTCTCCAGCTATCTCCAGGCGATCTTCAAGCAGTTCTCCGAGAGCGGAAGAATGATCATGCGACCACTGTTCATGGACTTCTCGACCACTGACTCAAACATCAACAACATGACGAAGATGAACAGTAATGCTACGACGCAGCAATATATGTTTGGGCCGAGAGTGTTGGTGACGCCCGTAACGCTGCCCAACGTTACTGAATGGACCGTGTACTTGCCCGACACTGGGGTAAGCAACGGCACGAAGCCCTGGACGTACTGGTGGACGAACGTCACGTATGCGGGTGGGCAGAGCGTGACGGTGCCAGCGCCGCTGGAACACGTACCGCTATTCCACTTGGGAAGCAGAGGGGATATCATGTCGGGTAATGTCTTTTGAAGGCGGGCGTGCGTATGGTAGCGTCTCTGCAAAACGAACGTTGTTCACCCATCAAGTCCACTAGGCTCCGTAAGCCTCACACGAGGCTGCTCATCTTAAACTCTGCCCCACCGCGATATCAGTGGTGCTGGCGTCATCCCGGAACATGTGCAACGCGTTTTGAAGTTTACGGTATAGTAGTACAATACACTTCACTCTTCATGTATACGACCGAGCCCCATTGCCTATGCCTTGCCTATGAACGCCTCTCCAGCGCCATCGCTAAATCATCAGAAAGCACAAGTATACAACCACGTCCTCGCGTCTCACTACCACACTGTGATCGTAGTATTCGACGGCAGATCCCTACTACTGAACCCTAGATGAACAGTATAGTCACCCGTAGGCATGACCCAGTTCTGCACATTCACATCCCAGTAACTGAGGTCTTTGCGCGTGAGCGCCATCTCCACCTTCCTCCTCTTCTCATCCTTCCCCGTTCCCAAATGCACCTTCACCCAGTTCCGCAAAACCTTGGTCGGCATATCCACCCTCTCACCCGTAGCAGGGCTCGTTACGTTTGTCGGGTAAGAGACATACATTTGTACCACGGCATCCCCCAGCACGGAGCCAATGTTATGCAAACTAGCTTGAATGGTCGCGACTTCGGTGTAGAGGTCTGGGTTCCCTCCCTCCGCGCCACCGGCTGGTGAACGGGGGTGAGGCTCGGTGGAGTAGCCTTTGGGGTAGGGGTAGCTGCCGTGTTTGATATCGGAGGTGCTGGTGAGCCAGGGGTAGACGTACTTCTTCAACTTCCGTAAGCCATAGGGCCAAAGGGCCGTTTCTGGGGCTTGGAGGGTGGTGTTCATGGTTGGTGGGTCGAGAGCGGAGGGTTGAGGCTTGGGGTAGAGGCCTGTGATTCCATGGGTCTTGGCCAGGATGCCGGAGAGTTGGAAGGTAGTGTAGCTCATTCCATAGCCGAACTCATAGCGTGGCTCGATGTCGTGTTTCTCGAAGTATCGGTAATCGATGTACAGTCCCTCGGTGAAGTTCTGCTGCGGCACGATACCATTCGGCAGTCTCAGAATACCGCTATCAGGACCGTAGTCCTCTTCACGCTTAGCGATTGTGTAAGGAAGATGGCCTGAGGGGCTGTAGTCGCCAAAAAGCACGTCCGCCAGCGCATTACCGGACTCCTGACCGGGTAGATGAGCGATGAGCACTGCCTTGACACCAGGCAAATCGATCCACTTCTCGAGGATCGTCGCACCAACGGTGTGCAGTACTACAACAGTCTCGCCCACGGGCCCACTTCCATCCTCGTGTCTCCCACCGCAGTTCGCCGCAACTTGCTGCACAAGCTCATCGCCTCCCTTCTGCGGGTAGAGATCATTGCGATCGCCCTTGATCCCGTTCCATGCAATGAAACCCTCACCAGCATCAGAGTTGATGAAGACAATGCAGACATCCTGTCCAGCGGCCGTGCCATCGGCGTGCTTGACATCGTTAGTCTTCCAGTCCGTGAGTTGAACCATCTGGTCGTCGAAGTTGGCATGGAGTACTTGCGCAGGCGTGACAAGGTAAGGCAGCTCAACAGCGCCAGATCCCCAGCCCATCGCCAACGTTCCCTCATTACAGCCGCGGTCGGGGCAAGCATTATTGCCCTTAGAATTTGGATAAGCGTCTTCGCCAAAGATGCCCACCCTGATCTTGCCATCGCTGAAATGACTCGTGACACCGCTTCCATTGCGCGACAGAGGTAGCGTGACACCCTCATTCTTCACCAGCACAATACCCTCCCTAGCAGTCTTCCGGGCAAGCTCATCATGATCACCACCTTCCTCGGTCTGCCGCACCGGAACAAACTTGTTCACCACGCCCTTTTCCTTACTACCTGGGCTCCCTGGATGCAGCAGCCCGGTCTCCTCATCCGTCCAAGAACTGAAGTTCGGCCCGCCACCATCTTCGACACTAGGCCAGCGCGCAGTGTCGTCTTGCCCGAGTTGGTACCAAGCAGCTACTACGCGCACCACCATATCATTCAACCTCTCCATCGGTACGGAAGAGTTCAGGACCGCCTTGGTGAGCTCGGAGCCCCAGAGACTCTTGCCATCTTGCCATATGAGACCATCACCTGGCATCGTCATATCCAATCCTGCCAACGCAGACGCAACGCCCGATCGCTGCGCAAGCCAATCGCTCTGAATAAACCCCTCAAACCCCAACTCGTCCTTCAGCACACCATTAAGTAGCTTGCTATTCTGACAAGCATAAGAGTTGTTCACCTGATTGTAAGAGCACATCACACTGCCCACACCCGCTTTCACACTCTCCGCAAACGGCCAAGCATACACCTCATGCAACGTCCTATCATCAATATTACTCGAAATAGCATTCGGGGTCCCCCACTCCCAACTCTGCCGAAAGTGCTCCTGCTCATTACCCACATAATGCTTCGCCGTAGCAATAACACCCGCATCCTGAATCCCCTTGATGGTCTCTGCAGCCGCAAGACCCTGGAGGACGGGATCACTTCCAAACCCCTCCCAATTCCTCCCACCCGCAGGCAGACGGCCGAGAGGACCCATGGCAGGACCGAGCAGGACGTTGACACCCTTCAGCCTCGCCTCTAACCCATGCGCGCGACCACGAGCGTACATGAGTTCCTTGTTCCACGTAGCACCCGTCGTAATCCCCGCCGGCCACGCCGTAGCGTTATCCACGAACCGTAATCCCAGCGGACCATCCTGCAAACACAGACTAGGAAAACCGAGACGGGAGACAGCTCCAGTCTGGCCGACACACATATCCATACTCCAGCCCGTGCCCGTGGTGACGTTGACTTTCTCTACTAACGTCATTTGATCGACGAGCTCGGCAGCCTTGTCGTAGCTTTTTCGCCATGCTGCTGACACGGTGCCACCGAGAGGGGAAGGGTACCAAGGTTCGCTTTCACCGTCTACGGGAACGCCTTCCTTGACTACCCACAGTCCACCTGCACTCAGCAGTAGAATCAAAGTCCCGATGAAGACAGCAACAAGGATACAGCAGAAACGGCTAGGTATGCACCATCTTCGCCACCATCCTCCCGTCTGTCTCTGCCCATCCAGCCATCTCAGTGCGTGTTTCTTGTGCGACCCGTCTTGGGGATCGTCTCTATATCTTCGCCTGGTGTCCTTCAGCGGGTCAAAGGCATCGACGTCTGAGGCATCGTCCGACTCTTCCTCGTGTGCATGAGGGTGGAGGGGCTCGGTATCGGCGTCCGGGCGGTCGAGGGCGTAGGATTCGGGGGCCTTGAAAGGCATCGTGAGTTATTCAGATGCTCATTCGGCCTTGACAGGAAGATTACGCGCACTCTTTCGATGTCGTTGTTGTGGAGGTAGTATGTACAGTTAGCAGATGGAATAAGATGATGGAGGACGTGGTTGGCTCCGAGCAAGTCGCGCATGTGAAACCCCCGCGGGCCCCTGCCAAGCCATGACGAAGTGAAGTTAATCTTTCTTGGTACCTGCAGTAACGTCACTCGCCTATCTACACTCTCACAGATCGTAACTGATGCGGACGAGAAGCGCAGCTCATTCGAATAGACGGTGAGAGTACATTCATCTTGGTGGCAAACACAAATTGAACGCCGCCATGCTATATACAGAACCCAGCCTATCCAATCCGAAGCCCCGAGCTGAACTGTATGAACAAGCCAGCAGATGCTACACAAGATGGTACAACATTCGTCTTCTCTCCTTCGCCTGTTCTCCCTATTCCAGCCCCAGCTCTCCTTTCCTCTCACCCTACCGGCCACATCCACAAGTACATGCAGAACTTACCTTACACCCTCATCCTCAAATTCCTATTCAAATCCGCCAACAACCGCTCAAAGAACCCGCTGCCGCCGCTGGGCGGCGAGCTCGGGCTCGTAACCCCTGCGAGCAAACAAGTTAGCAAACATTCTTGTCGCAAAAAACGAAATATCCTCCGTCTATTCAGTACCCCCCAGCTCTCAAAGCTTCGAATGAAACCGTACACGCGACTCACCTTTTTGTGCCCTGTCCGCCACCAAAGCAATCAAAGCCGCACCGACTCCACTCCCATCCTTCGCAATCCCGATCCTCACTTTCTTCTCGCCCCGGACGCCAATCTCGGGAACCTCTCGCAAAGCCTCACGGATATAATCCTCGAAATTCGGGTAGAATTCGACCAAACTCCCATCCACGCCCACATCGATCATCTCGTGTTCGTTCACCTCGCCCTTGCCTGCATTGGTCGTGGGGATATCCTTCGGGGCGTCGAGTTTACCCGTGCTGATGACGACGGCTGCTATGGCTACGGCGGCCAACCGAGCGGCGCGCTTGCCAATAGCGGAGGCGATAAGGCGCACAGCTTCGGCGTCTTCTGCGGACGCGGCTGAGACGCCGTACTCTTTATCCAGAGTCTGACGGGTAACTTTTAATCCGGCGGAGTTATCTCCCGAAGCGATGGAGAGGAAAGATGTATCGAGGCCCCATTGCCTATACAGCGCACTCTGATCATGGATATTAGTCGTCGAGTGGACGTCATTCTGATTGCTGTGCTCGTCCGTAAAGAGCGGAACGGACTTATCCTCAATAAGTTCCATGATCGCTCGGCGAAGGATTTCGCCTAAGAACATGCCCGAGACGCGCTTTTCGAACATTTGGATACCCGGGTTGTTGCTTTCGCGGTCTAAGCTGGCATCATAGCGAGTGTTGGGCAGGACAGAGAGTTGGTTGTCGAAGGAACCCCACTCAGTGTTCACGATCATCTCGCCTGTGCTGTCATCCACTTCTCCAGCATCTTTGCCCATCTTCTTGAGCTTGGTGATGCGGTCCAACTTCTCGACGTACGCGCCATTAGTGCCTGTGCCGAAGATAGCTCCCAGCAGTGTTCCGGTCTTGCCTGGAGAGGTGTAGGAGCGTGCCATCAATGTGCCGACTGTGTCGTTCACCAGCGCTGCGACTCTGATGGGAAGCTTGAGCGCGTCCAACTCTTTCTGCAACAACGCGCAGACATCCTTCCCAATCGCATCCGGGATATCGAAACCCTTCGTCCAGCGGATAAGCGTGCCCTTGTTAATGCCATACTGCTGTACCGGGAAGGAGAAGGTAAAACCCAAGCTGAAGACTTCCTCCTCGCTGACCGTCGTGCCGCCCATGAAAGAGCTCTTGCGACGCTTCTCGACGTGCGAGTTATAGTGATCGGCATGATGTTGCTTCAGAAAGCTCTCGATTTGCTTGGCCAGGAAAGAGAACAGCTCTTTGCTCGTCTTGGCAACCATCAAGTCATTCGGGATCTTGACCTTGCTCTGCGTAAGGCTGAATGTGCTGTTGCCATGTAGTTGGATACTGCACACTCTGAAGTTCGTCCCCCCCAGGTCAACAGCCATGTACAGCCCCTTCTCCGTCCCGTTCGGTACAGCAGTGACATAGGTAGGGATCTGGCTCATAGTAGCACCCTGCTTCTCCAACCCTTCACTCATCTGAGCAATAAAGGCCTGGACGCCTCGGTTGACGTCTTGCTTCGTGTACTCGAACTCAGCGGCCACGCGCTCGGCAGCTGCTGCTAACGCCATACTGTGTGGAGACTTGGAGTCAATACTGTCCGGTGTATGCTGCGGCACTCTACAATACAGTTCCTTCACGAAGGGATTGTACGCCGGGACCTGAGGACAAGCAGAAGGTCGCGGTGGAGATGGGGCAGGGGGGAAGAGCTGGTACTGCGGCGGTAGGCGCGGGAGGACGAGGAGCTGTACCGCTAGGACGAGTAGGAGGAGGACAGCTGGTCCGAACGATGTCGCGGATGGGAGACGGAGCTTCTTCGCGTGCTGCTGCTGCTTCCCGTGAAGCTCTTGCAGGAAGGGAAGCTCCTCTTGGTCTGGTCTGGCTGCTGCGTAGGATGATCGGCGGGATAGTGCGGCGGGGTCGGAGTGGGAGCGGTGGTGACGGGGGGCTGCCAGCTTGACGAGAAAGAGGAGAAGAGACGGAAGAGAGGTTCGGAGTGTATCGATGTATCCAAGGCTGGATTGGATTTGCTACGGCTGGTAATCATGTGATGCTTGTTGCAGCTAGCAAATATGCAAGCCGAGATGCGGGGCCAGCGTAAGAAGGCTCGAGCTTTCTTCAATGGCTTTGTCATGGGTTGACGCCATGGCTTGTCGCGTGCGTGCTCGATCGTGCTACATTACTTGTGCTATCGCTGCTACGACCGTTCTGTATTGATGCTACAGCTTGCTCAGCTGCCAAAATACCGTACCCAAAACAGTAGACAGACGAATGCTCGAGTCCATTCCGGCCGAACGTAGACTGACACCGGAGCTCCACGGGGCGGTCCTTTCGCGGTGCCTAGCCTCATGCACACCGCGCATCGTCGACGTCAGAAGCACGTGCTTCGCGCAACGCCTCAACTTCGACCTTCCATCTGAACTGCTTCACCTCGCATCTTTCACCTGGCAACCGCAGATGTTTAGGCTTGCAAAGGGATACACACAGGCGAGTGTACTCCCATATCAGCTTTCAACTTGAGACGAGCGCGGCGTATGCCTTCCGTGTTATCCTGCGGCCAGATTCGGGTACGAGGACACCTACGACACACCCTCCACCATGCTACGCCAAGTAGTCCTCCGGCGACCTCCGGCAGCATGAAGGATCGGTGAACTCCATCTGCAAGCAGGGACGAGGGTCAGCACCAAGCAGTGTGATCAGGACGACTCTTGTAGTCCAGCTTTGTAGTTGCAGAGCAGAGCAGGCAGCGCAGAATCTCCCCACGTAGGCTAGCCTGCACGAACTCCTTCGAGACCGTGGAAAGCTATGACAGAAGGCGGGAAGATTCGCAGTATGTCTGCCATCTGCAGGACCACAGCCGGTTAGGAAGCTGCGAAGTGGGCCAGTCTACCATGAGCGACCACAGCTCGTGCTGAGGACGCAGGCTCGTGGCCGGTACTAAGCTTCTCGGTCACGTAAACTTGACTGAACCGCCTTAAGATGAATTGCAGTATTAGGGGTTAATAGCGACTAGATCGGAGCTCAAGCACGGAGGACAGCATTCCATGCTTCACAAGTCCTCAGATGCTCATATACTACTGGACGACTGCTTGTCGACAAAGCGTAGGCTTCATGACTTTAGAGGTGCATTCTGTGATAGCGAGCACAGTCTGCTCATTCCTCCATGTACGCGAATGTCGCACACTCCGTACCAGAACGATGAATAAGAGACATAACTTGCGTCCTCACACATCTTCATAACCTGATTGCGACTAGCCGCGACCATCGCTTGTATTCGTCTCCGATCATTTCACAGCGCTTCTCCCATTTCATTATGTCAATCTTGGTTTGCCGCCGGCGGTGGAGGTAAAAGCAGACGAACCTTTCTGCTCTTGCGAAGATGCGTGTATCGATGACTTGATGAGAGTATAGCAGGCTGGCATCTCCGCGATAAGGATGATGACATTATGTCGTCGCCACCGCCACGGTGCACTAGAGAACTGAAGGTCCCGCAAAGATGTGTCCATCAGGAGCTACAGCAATGCTCTACCAGGTTGGCAGTTGCGGACGGCCGTTGGTGTTCGACAGGATTTGTATCTCTCAATTTTGTGGTGCTCATGAGATACTAAACGCCTGTCTGTTGATGCGCCGTACGCTCAAGAGATTGGAGATGCTGACCGTGATCGTCATGGCGTACCGCAAGCTAGTTTTTCCACAGGGACGCATGCGTTAAAGGCTACGAGGAAGTCCAGCAAGCTTTAGGACCATGATGACCTCCATGATGTATCGAGAAGCTAATGTCTGCGTGGGGATGTGTCGTTAAGCGCTCCAACGAGGGTTCAGCACCAGCTACGTGCATTTTGATCCATATTGCAGCAATGCTGTGTAGTTTAGCAAGCGTCGAGACATTGTGGAGCACAGAGTCGCCCTGATGATTTGAATGCACAGAAAAAATGTATGCATTCCAATTTTCCTTAAGCAATACACCTTGTTGTTGTATACCCTTCCCGTTACAACCTTTGAGATTGTTACGATAGGAGTGGCACAAAAGACATAACCTTAGAAGTTACTCTCTGGGACATGCTAGTGCAGTAGGCAGACTTGAGCAAAAGGAAACATTGGATTGAGCAAAAAGACAAAAAGATGATGTGAAGGATGATGCTCCCCAACAGGGCTGATGAACTGTTAGTATGTGTTCAATGTACTCATGTAAGCCATATAACTCACAATCGAACCCTGGCTGTACAGGTGTTAGCCACTGCGTCCCCAGCTGTGCTAGGAGGGAGAATACTGACTCTCCCGCGCTTGTGGACCCTTCCTAATTCGGAAATTCTGGTGTGACAAGCGGCTGGATAATGTTAACCGCTGTTGCTGAGGCTCGGATAGACGAGGTACTCCTTACAAATCATGACCACTAGACCATTGAGGATTGGATTATCGTGGGTCGATAACCAATGGTGCCGTGATTAGATGATCACGTGATTGATGAACAACAAGTCTGTTCACAAACAATATATAGCTGCATAGTAGAAGTTAGGACAAGCCCGACGAACACTGCCCACTCCATTCTGTAAGATTAGAGTTTGCCGAATGCTAGACGATTGGAACACGCTCACTCGAATATGCGCTGTGCAAAGACGACTCCAGCAAATAGTGACGAGATGATCAACTTGTGGAAACGACATACATGCTGATTACTGAATCGCCTTCTCTTGCCGCCAAAATCATCCCACTTCCGTCATCGCTCACATCATGCACTGTATTGGCACTTGATAACATATACGTTCAGAGGGAGCGGAGGCCTACACTCGCTCGACAGGGCGAAAACCCGACCCACTCCCATCCACATACCGTGAGTATCATACGAGGTCGCAGCGCCGCCTCCATCGCCAACCAGCGACAATCCGAGGGCTGAGGAAAGAAACCGTGGCACCCACCTCAGCTTCAAGTATGCGTTCAGAATCTCTTATGCCATACGCTACAGCACTAAACACAACTATATATTAGCGAGTAGAGAGCATGCCTCTTCCTGTTTCTATACGACGCTTGGAGGCTGTACTAGTCAGGGCGGTGTTGCGAATGCGTTACGCACAGCACCAGTATAGGGATAGAGAGGTTGCCACGAACTCTTCCCTCAGCCCTCGCTCGTAACCAGATGTACACCCCGCACGCTTTGAGCCTCGCTTTCCGCTCTCCCAGTCGACGTGACGCCAGGAAAGCTCATTGCTTCGCAGCATCTAGATCAGGCACTCTAGAGTGCTTGGAGTACTCGCCCAGTCTCCTTAGAGTACCTAGAGTAATCCAGCCAGTCTCCGCTCTGCGCATTCACTGGTAGAGCTAATCTGCATGCCTCCATGTCTAGCCATTCGCTCTGATTCATATGCTTCGGCCATAGCCAAGGCGCATCGTCGTACCGCACTTCCAGGCAACAGGTCATTCCACACAATTCGCAGCGGAGTCTGCTACCCACGACTTCGTTGCGGTTGATACCCAAGAACTCAAGGCGCCGCAGTTCGTCCTGCAGGTGCGGACAGAGAAGCTGCGCATAGCCGTACTTGCGGCTACCCCATTCGTAATTAGTCCATGCACCGTTATTGTGTCGCAGCTGTCTTTCCCATAAAAATGTATGCGAAGTGAGGTAC
>Ga0115849_10024_pt1 | contig 18633 bp, 19 predicted proteins | sample InSIn3SAF170_FD_83863 | JGI IMG/M metagenome (GOLD analysis project Ga0115849, IMG submission 83863) | reverse complement strand
AAGTAGTTACCAGAATAGGCTATTCCCCCACCCAATAACACTAGAGATAAATAAGTAGCGGGCTTGTACCAAGATTTGTGCTGACTGTTCATTTTGAGAATAAATGTTTTGATTATAGTTATTGATAATTACGATAGCTTTACTTATAACTTGGTGCAGTATTTAGGAGAATTAGGGGCAGAGTTCCCGATTGCCCGCGATATTCAAGTCTACCGCAATGACCAAATTTCCTTAGCACAAATCCGTCAATTGCAGCCCGACGGCATAGTGATTTCTCCAGGGCCTGGTCGCCCAGAAGATGCAGGGATTTCTTTAGAAATAATTCGTCAACTAGGGCAAACGTTACCAATTTTGGGGGTGTGTTTGGGACACCAAAGTATTGGGCAAGTTTTTGGGGGGCAAATTGTTTCTGCTCCCGAATTAATGCACGGTAAAACATCGCAAGTAACTCATACCGGAGTAGGGGTTTTTAAGGGTTTAGATAATCCGATGACCGCAACTCGGTATCATAGTTTAGTAATTGAGCCGCAGACTTGTCCCGAAGTGCTAGAAATTACCGCTTGGGTAGAAGATGGAACCATTATGGGAGTCCGACATCGCAATTATCCCCATATTGAAGGTGTCCAGTTTCACCCCGAAAGCGTACTGACTACTTTAGGCAAGCAATTATTGCGAAATTTTTTGGCGCAACTACAGTCGTCCATAGGGTGAGGAAGAAATTGATGAAACGGCGACAAATATTAGGCTACGCAGGAGCGGGGTTAGCAACAACTTTAGTTACAAGTTTGAGTGCGACAGCGCAAACAAGCGATTCTTTGTCGGTTAAATGGCTAGGTCATACTTGTTTTTTGTTTAGTAGTGGCAAAACGCGAATTTTGGTTAATCCATTTCGGACTATTGGCTGTACGGCAAAGTACCGCGCGCCCAAGGTAGAAGCGGGTTTAGTTCTAATTAGTAGTCAGTTATTGGATGAGGGCGCTGTAGAGGGATTGCCAGGTAAGCCGCAGTTAATTTACGAGCCTGGTGTTTATCGATTTAATGGTATTCAAGTGGAGGGAATTAATACCCCACACGATCGCTTTAATGGGCGCAGATTTGGCAATAATGTAGTGTGGCGCTGGAAACAAGCTGGAATTAATATCGTGCATATGGGTGGCGCGGCGGCTCCAATTACACTTGAGCAAAAAATTCTCATGGGTCGTCCTGATGTGCTTTTAATCCCCGTTGGTGGTGGCGCAAAAGCTTACAATCCCACCGAAGCCAAAACTGCGATTCAAGAGCTTAATCCTAAGTTAATTATTCCTACTCATTACAGTACCCAAGCGACCGATAGTAGTAGTTGCGACCTTGTGGCGGTAGACCAGTTTTTGGCATCAATGCCGGGTGTAACCGTGCGTCGCTCCGATAGCGATACCGTGGCAATTAGTGCTGGTAGTTTGCCCAAAGATATGGCAATTCAATTGCTAACTTATAAGTTCTAAGCAAAGGCGATCGCAGACTTGAGTTTAATCAAGATTTAAAACTTGTTCCAGATCGGGCGATCGCCCGATCTGGAGTATTGCTGTGGGTGCGAGGCAAAAATCAAAAAATTCATTGTCGCGTAACAGGACTGTCATAGCAACTTCATATCACAGAGATAGATTGATAAGAGTAAACGATCGATAGTTGCGATCGCTAAATTCTAAAAAACCTGACTACTCATCAGCACTGCGAAATATACTACTCAATACATTTATTCTCAAAATGAACAGTCAGCACAAATCTTGGTACAAGCCCGCTACTTATTTATCTCTAGTGTTATTGGGTGGGGGAATAGCCTATTCTGGTAACTACTTAGCCGCCCAGACCCAAAGCCTACCCGCCGTAGCCGCTACACCTGCAATCAACAATAATAATGCGATTGCTCAATTACCAGGTTCGACCGATTCTAACTTTGTGACTTCCGTAGTCGAGCAAGTAGGGCCCGCAGTCGTCCGAATCAATTCTTCACGCACAGTTACAAGTCAACTACCAGAAGCTTTTAAAGACCCACGCTTGCGCCGCTTCTTTGGCAATGATTTACCTAGAGCGGAAAGCCAAGTAGAAAGAGGAACCGGATCGGGCTTTATTATTAGTAAAAATGGACAGATTTTAACCAATGCTCACGTAGTTAATGGGTCAACCAATGTCAGCGTGATCTTAAAAGATGGTCGGCGCTTTACAGGTAAGGTGCTAGGAACTGACCCAGTAACAGATGTCGCTGTAGTCAAGATTCAAGCAGATAATTTACCCACAGCCAAGTTAGGCAATTCCGAGGGTCTAAAACCTGGAGAATGGGCGATCGCGATCGGCAATCCTCTAGGGCTTGATAACACCGTCACTACTGGAATTATCAGTGCTACAGGTCGTTCTAGCAGTGCTGTAGGTGTTCCTGATAAGCGGGTGGCATTTATTCAAACTGATGCGGCAATTAACCCTGGTAACTCTGGCGGCCCACTATTAAATCAGCGTGGTGAAGTCGTAGGGATGAATACAGCTATTATTCAAGGTACGCAAGGCTTGGGCTTTGCCATTCCGATTAATACAGCCGGAAAGATCGCCAATCAACTAATTGCTCAAGGGAGAGTGCAACACGCTTACTTAGGAATTCAAATGGTAGGGCTTACTCCCGAAATCAAGCAAAGTCTAAATAACGCTCCCAATAGCGGTTTAACTGTTGATGAAGATCGAGGTGTATTAGTCGTCCGTGTTGTTCCTAATTCACCCGCCGCCACCTCTGGCTTGAGGGCTGGGGATGTAATTCAAAAGCTCAACGGTCAACCTGTAAACGACGCTGACAGTATCCAAAAAGCTGTAGAAGATAGTTCCATTGGTGGAAGCTTGCGCTTAGACTTGCGGCGCAACGGACGAAGTATCGATTTAGCAGTACGTCCCGGCGTACTCCCCAGTAGTAATGTTCAGTAATAATTAAGCCAAGGGCAAAAAGAACTTAAACGTACTACCTCGATCGAACTTACTTTCCACCGATATCTCGCCGCCTTGCAACTCTACTAGACGGCGAGATATGGCAAGCCCAATACCCGTACCTCCAGAATGACGCGATCGCGACCTATCAGCCCGATAAAAGCGCTCAAATATATGCGGTAAATGTTCTGGAGCGATGCCAATACCTGTATCTGTTACCGCCAGCCACAATTTACCTGGTTCAGTCCAAGCAGAAAGCTTAATTGAGCCAGAGAGCGTATAAAGCAGAGCATTACCAAGTAAATTAACTAATATTTGCTCGGTTCTATCTATATCTGCCCATACTAGCGGCAATTGCGGCGGGCATTCTAAAAGTAAAATTGGACTTTCGTCTAATAGTTGATCGGAGAATCTTTGCACCAAAGATTCTAATAACGGACGGATATTTACAGTTTGTAAATTAATTGCTAGATAGCCCGCCTCAGCTTTGGAAAGCTCTTGTAAATCGTTAACTAACCGCTCTAAACGCTTGGTTTCAGTAGATAGCCGTAAATAAATTTCCGCCGACGGCTCCATGCCACCCTCGGCTAGTTCTTCTAAATATCCTCGCACAATGGTAAGCGGCGTTCGCAGTTCGTGAGTCAAATCGCTAATAAGTTCCCGCCGCCGTTGTTCTACGCCTTCCAAACTAGCAGTCATGTGGTTAAAACTAGCGCTGAGGCGATCGAGTTCAGGGATGTCACTATTTGGTAAACGCCGATCTAGTTGTCCGGCGGCAATTTGACGGGTAATTTGTTCCATTTGGGTCAAACTTTGAACAATTCGCCGCGATACCCAATAACTCAAGGCTCCCGATGCGGTGGTGCTGACAACTAAAGACCACAGCGTACCGCGATACCAAGCGTTTTCAAAGCCTTCAATTAGTTGAGGACGAGCGTAACGCAAGCGATAACCCGTACCTTCAAGTTCTTCTAGACGCAATACAAAAAAGCGCGGTGAAGAAACTTTACCAATAATTACTAGGCTGAGGATGCCGACAATCATTACTAGAAGGTGGGAAAGAAATAAACGCGATCGCAAATTCACCGATTGAAGTTTTTTGGGTAGGTTGACAATTAACTAGCCGAGTCTTCAAACTTATAGCCCACACCAACAACAGTTTTAATAAAAGTAGGATTGCTAGAATCTGGCTCGATTTTTTTTCGCAATCGGGCAACATGAGTATCTACTACCCGTTCATCACCAAAAAAGTCGCTACCCCAAAGTTTATCTATTAACTGAGTACGATTCCATACTCGCCCAGGGTTGCTGACAAATACCGCTAACAAATTAAATTCTAAAGTGGTCAAATCGAGAATTTCTCCCGCCTCCGTTGTTAATAACTTCCGACTAGCCGAGCGCCCATCCATATCAACTACAAAATGCCCTGTTTTGTATACCTGAGCTTGCCCTCCTTGACGGAAACTGCGGCGCAATAAAGCTCTGACTCTAGCAACTAATTCTCTAGGGCTAAAAGGTTTAACTAAATAATCATCCGCGCCTGTAGATAAACCAATAACTCGATCTATCTCCTCACCCTTAGCTGTCAGCATCAAAATATAAGGATCTTTTGCTCCAGGCTTTTGTCTAATTCTGGCACATAGTTCTAGTCCATCTAATCCAGGCAGCATTAGGTCTAGAATAATTAAATCTGGTTGTTGGTCGTGAATTAGCGACAAGGCATTTAAACCATCCCGGCTAGTATGACAAACAAATCCTTCTTTCTCTAAAGATAGTTGAATCAGTTTGGCAATTTCCGGTTCGTCCTCAACAATTAAAATATCCATAAAGCTGTCGCCGATGCGCTAAAAGCTATTTAACCAAACAATGAGTTGTAAACTACTAATTGTTTATTGTGAAAACCTAGTTATTCGTAGACAATATAGCGAAGTTTGCTGCTTTGATAGCTTTGCCCTGAGCGATCACACATCTTAAGCATAATCTACCAAAAATACTGATGAAAACTAACCAAACTCGTCTGCGTCAAGTACATAAAGTTCTAGCTCCGATCGTGCTACTACCATTATTACTAACGCTAATTACTGGTTCAATTTATCAAATTGTCGATCTTGGTGGCAAAGGCGATGCCTATGACTGGTTGCTCGATTGGCACAAAGGTCACTTTGGCAGCTTGAACTTAGAAACAATTTATCCATTCTTAAACTCTTTGGGTCTGTTAATTATGGTAATCACAGGGATTTCTATGTGGTTGCAATTGCGACGCAGAGCTAGAAATCGTTCTGGCGAAGTTTAATTTTTATAGCATCAAGGGACGCACTCGAATTCTGCTATAGGTAGCAACGAGCGTTTGGGGAACTATTTCAAACTTGATATTTAATGCGATCGCGTTTCTAACCCACAACAACCTTTGCTGCAAAACTATGAATTAGTTGCCTGCAATTGGTCAAGCCGCGCTAAAACTTCCATGCTGTGAACGGTAGGATTTACTTTAACAAAGGTTTCGCGCAAAATTCCTTGCGGATCGATAATAAAGCTATGACGTACTGATACCGCCCCCATCCACGAGCCATAGGCTTTGCTTACAGATCCCGTAGTATCTGCCAGTAGAGGAAATTTCAGCCCCTCTGAGTCGCAAAATTGGGCATGAGAATCAACAGAATCGACACTAATCCCAATAATTTGCGTATTTTTTTCTACATATTTAGGTAAATCTTGTTGAAATCTCCGCGCTTCTATAGTGCAGCCAGAGGTAAAGTCTTTGGGGTAAAAGTAAACAACCAACCATTTACCCTGAAGTTCAGCTAGAGAAATTTCGCCATCTCCAGTATTTGTAGGCAATGTAAATTCCGGCGCAGGTCGATCTATCACTGGAAGGATGCCACCCATAGCATTAGCTACAGGTGCATTTAACCAAGTAAGTAGAGTTAGGCAACTAGCAATGATGAAAGTTAAAATGCTGCGACGCGATCGCATTTATGTATACCAAAAAGTAATTAATATAAGTTTACATTTAGATCGCGCTATAAGTCTTTAGGTTGCAAGCCCAGATCGACTTGTTCGCTGGTGTGGGCGATCGCTTCGATGTACTGACTATCAATTAAAAATGTTCCTTGAGTAAAGCGCACCGCCCAATAATTTGCGGGACGGCGATCGCTTACTATACCTTCTTCCCCCAGCGTCACGACATCGGGAGGGCGCAACATGGGCATGGGGTCGGCAGTTTTGAGATAAGGGGGTAGAGTGACGACGCGGACTTTTTCGCCGATGACAAATTCTTTAGACATAATTTTAATAGTTTGTTAAGGCGGCTCTTTGCGACCAGCGATTTACAGCTTTACCAATTACGGCTAGTTCCGACATTAAAAAGTCAAAGCGATCGGGGGTCAAAGATTGAGGCCCGTCCGATAGCGCTTTGGCGGGGTTGGGGTGAACTTCAATCATTAACGCATCAGTTCCCGCCGCGATCGCAGCAAGTGCCATGGAGGGGACATATTCGGCTCTACCTGTACCGTGGCTGGGGTCGATGGCAATTGGTAAATGGGTAAGACTCCGCAGTACAGGAATTACTGATAAGTCTAGTGTGTTGCGGGCGTACTGACGGTCAAAGGTGCGTATTCCCCGTTCGCAAAGAATAACATTTTGATTACCCGCCGCCATAATATATTCGGCTGCCATTAACCATTCCTCAATAGTTGCAGACATTCCCCGCTTCAAAAATACAGGTTTTGGTTGCGCCCCTACTTTCTTGAGCAATGAGAAGTTCTGCATATTCCGAGCGCCGACTTGAACTATATCAGCTACGGCGGCAATTTTATCGAGGTCGGCAGTATCCATTACTTCAGTTATAATCCCCAGTCCGCTTGCCCTCCTTGCGGCGGCGAGTAGTTCTAAAGCACTTTCCCCGTGTCCCTGGAAGGCGTAGGGCGATGTGCGGGGTTTGTAAGCACCACCGCGTAAAAACTGCGCTCCGGCGGCTTGGACGCGCTGGGCGGTTTCCACAATCATTGCTTCATTTTCTACCGAGCAAGGTCCGGCGATCGTCACAATCGGATGATTTTGACCAAAATACACCGCTCCATTGGGAGTATTAACTACAACTTCGCTTGCTTGTCCGTGGCGGAATTCTAAGCTGGCGCGTTTAAATGGTTGTTCTACACGCATGACTTGCTCAATCCAAGGACTGACTTCTTGAATTTGCAAGGGATCGAGACTAGCGGTTTCGCCTACTAAACCTAGGACTACTTTGTGTTTGCCGACAATTTTTTCGGCGGTAAGTCCTCTACTACTGAGTTCTTCACTGATACGGACGATTTCCACCTCTGGAGAACCAGCTTTCATGACTACAATCATGTCAAATTCCTCGATCGAACAACAGAGTTATTTAATTGTAGAAATACTTTTATTTATTGGGGACGATCGCCAAATTGATAGTTTAATTATTTCAATTTGGCGATCGCTCTAATTAAGCATACTTTGCAACTTAGACGTTTTTCTGCCGTGTGGCTTTCCAAGCTGCCAGCATTCTGCCCCAATTGATAACAAATTCTGACCATCCTAACTTACTCCCTGCAACTTCTTCATCCCAGGAGGCAGACAGAATACCATAAGTTAGTCCCAAGACGCTTAAACCTAAAAAGCCCATACTCAACAATAAGACTAAAACACCGGGCGGTTTAAGTCCGTGACTAATAGCTACATAGCCCCCAATTAAAGTTGCCATGCCTAAAACTGTGGGTACGCCGCAAAAAAATACCATTCGCCGCGCCATGCGATCGCTTACTACTTTTGGTAGTGCCATTTCTTCTTTAGTAAATGGTGGCTGATTTGCGGTTTTCTTGGAGCTTACTGGGGCTTTTTGGGGCTTGTAGTTGCTTTGGAGTTTTTTCTCTGGTTTAGCAGCAGGCTTTTCGGTACTTTTAGCTACTTTAGGCGCTTTTTTGCTTGGTTCAAAAGGTAATGGTTGGCGATCGGGTTCGGTAGCCATAATAACTACTCCTTAACCACGAATTCCCAATCGAGCGATCAAAGCTTGATACTTCTCGCGGTTTTGCTTCTGTACGTAAGATAACAGCCGTTTGCGTTGACCGATAATTTTTAGTAATCCCCGGCGTGATGAGTGATCTTGTTGATTTGCTCGTAAATGTTCGCTAAGACGGGTGATTCTGTCTGTCAGCATAGCAATCTGGACTTCCGAGGAGCCAGTATCAGTCTCGTGGACTTGGTAGCCAGTAATTAATTCTTGTTTGCGCTGTTGTGTCAGTGCCATAAAAACTCAATGTATTTGATAATGCAGCAATTTACTATACTACCACAGCCTCATTAAATGAGATAGCTAAGGACGATAAAGCTAGGAGCAATATTTAGCTTTGACTTGAGAAAATATTACTCCTAGTTGGTTAAACGCAGTTATTTATTGTCCTTTGAACACCGATCCTACTGTCGATTTAATTGAGTCTCGCGCTTCTCTAAACTTCTGAGCGATAGGTTGTTGTTCGTGCAAGAAAATTCGCGCGCAGTTGCGCCCAGGCATTCCTGAAATTGAACCGCCAGGATGAGTCCCCGCCCCTGTAAGAAATAATCCCTCAATTGGTGTTTTGTAATTGGCAAGTTCCGGCAAAGGACGGAAAAATACCATCTGATCGAGGGTCATATCAATGTGGTAGTAATTTCCTTTGTAAGCACCTAAGCGTTCTCCAAGTTCGGCGGGACTTTCAACTCGCCGCGCAATAATTGAGTCTTTGACGTTCGGTGAATAATCGGCTAATTTGTCAATTACTCGGTCAGCTACTTTATTTTTTAGTTCGTCAGTCCAACCTGTACCCTTTAACCCCGTACCTTCAGCGCCAGCAATTTGATAAGGGGCAAAAAATTCAATCCAGGCTGTATGCTTGCCTTCGGGTGCCATGGAGGGATCGAGCATGGTGGGAACAACTAAATACATGGAAGGGTCGGAATCAGGGATTTCGCCCAAGGTACACTTACTATGAGCTTGTTCGACGTGAGTGACGGAATCGGCTATTAGTACCGAACCAATTAGATAACTGTCATCGTGGTTGTGATGCTCAAAGTTGAGGGGTTTATCTAAAGCTAAGTCAATTTTGAGGATAGTTTCGTTGTTGTTGACAATGCGGCGATCTAATCTTTCTCGCAAATTTGGATCGGCGCTATTAACGTCACTTGCATCCATCAGTTGCAAAAACACTCTTTTAGCATCAATATTTGAAATTACCCCTTTGTTGGCGCGGTATTCTACCCCTCCGGCGACTCTTACGCCTACCGCCCGACCATCATCAATTAAAACTTTTTCTACGTGCTGGTCGGTAAGAACAACCCCACCTTTGCTTTTCACTAAATTGACTAAAGCTTGGACGAGCGCCCCCGTACCACCACGAGGTCTAGCCATGCCCGGCTCGTGACGCATTGCCATCATAATTGCCCCTACCGCATTAGTTTTTTGCGAAGGTGGCGCGCCAAGTTCGGCGCAAAGTCTTGCTAGGGGTGCTTTGAGAAACTCGCTATCAAACCACTCATTGAGGACATCTTCGCCGCTACTGAGCATTGTCCGAATAAAGTCTAGAGTTTTAGACGGCGAACCGATGACGGAAAATAAATCTTTTAGCTTTTTAATGTCGTAATTGCCAGCAATATCAATAATAGACTTGGGGGGAGCGTTGAACATGGGAATCATTGCCCCTAGCGCCCGTTGCCAAAACTCTGTATATTCGCGGTATTTTTGAGCATCGCGATCGCTATATCGACCGATCTCCGCGCAAGTTTTTTCTAAAGACTTATGCCCTAGAAAGTATTTACCGTCAGGATGAGGACAAAATACTACCGGATCGCACTCTAAATATTCTAAGCCGTACTTTTCTAGTTCTAATTCTTGAACGACGGGGCCTAAATGGATAAATTCGTGATCGATCGCACACAGATTAAACCTAAATCCTGGTGCTTCTTTAGGTAATGATTCTTCTGTAGTTGCTGCACCCCCTGGAACAGAACGTTTTTCTAGTAGCAGAACGCTATACCCAGCTTTAAGTAAATAAGCAGCACAGACTAAACCATTGTGTCCTGCTCCAATAATCACAACATCATAAGATTGCATAGCGTCGGCTCCAAGTATCCATATGCACCGATCTTAGAAAGAAGTGACCCAAGATACAATCAATCGCCAGTTATAAAGTGCGATCGCGCATGAAGGCTTAAGTTTGCGGTATTTCTCTGACATGAGCCTCGGTGTAAAGAGTTAATTTCCCTGGCTTTACTTCTAACTCATTGATGCGGAGTGCCATTTTTTCTAACTCAATAAAAGGCGACTGCGTAAGCTGTTGCATTCTCTCTAACAAAGCTACCGCTAGTTCAAGAGAGATATTTTGCCCATCTTGGCACTTAAAACTCTCTATTAATATTGGCTGTTGGGGGGTACGTGGACGAATTACGGCATTAAAACCAATTTCTCTGGTATTATCCATCTGGGCTAACAAAGCGCTGCCATTGACTTCTATTTTATTTTCACTGGGCAGGAATAATTCTAGGTGTTGGATAGCTATAGTCACAATTTCCCCGTCTACATTCAACTCTAGCTTTTGCATCTGATTTTTAACGTAATCGGAGCTAAGAGTGCGATTTAAATCTTCTTGGGTGAGGACTAATTTGGCGATCGCATCCACTGGATGAGTTAGTTCTACTTGCCCAAATAAAGCACTAATCGGGTCAATTGCTACGTTGTCTAGACGCAGTTCCATTTCTTGCACCCGGATGTCTTCTTGCAAGACTAAGCCCTGTCCAGAAATGTTAATCGAATCAGCTTGTCCTTGGACAGCTTTGAGTAAATCAGTGCGAATATCTACGTCAATTTTTTCGGCGGCATCTAATTGACTAGATAACCCTGCTTGGGCTGCCAATGCGATCGCTTGCTCGTCTAGCCGGGGACTATCGGACATAAAAAATTACTACTTGTCTAAGTTTTACTACTGCTTAATCTAGATGCTGAGATTACGCAGTGTATCTGCATCATGGTGGACTTTTTTGGTTATGCCCAAAATTGCGCTTTTTTGTACCAAAGTTAAACCCATTCAAACATTTGAATGGGTTTAAGTTGTTAACACTAGCTAAAAACTGGCATTTAGCAGCTTTTTAGATGTCTGGGGGTAGAATTACCTTATCAATGACATGAATTACGCCATTACTAGCTTGAATGTCTGGTTGCACTACTTTAGCTTCATTTACCGTTACACCAGTAGCCGGATCGACTTTAACGTTAATAGAACCACCCTCTACGGATTTTACGGCTCCAGATTTTAAGTCAGCAGATGTAACTTTTCCTGGAACTACATGGTAGGTCAAAATTTTGACTAATAGGGCTTTGTTCTCAGGCTTCAATAACTCTTGTAGCGCCTCTTGAGGCAATGCCGCAAAAGCTTGATCGTTTGGGGCAAAAATTGTAAATGGGCCTGTACCCTCTAGGGTGGTAGTCAAGTCTGCTGCTTTTAAAGCGGCGGTGAGAGTTTTAAAAGAGCCATTAGCGGCAGCTAAAGCTACTAAGTTCTCAGTTCCCGTTGATGCACCGGGACTACTTGGTGCTGGTGATGGAGTAGACGGCGTAGGTGTAGTAGCATCAGGAGCCGGGCTAGTCTCTGGGGTGGTTTCTGGCGCTGTTGAGGGAGCGGCTTCTGGGGGGGTCGCGGCTCCACCAGAGCGGTTGTAAGGAGGCTCATTAAAAATACTTGGTTTGGGATTAAGCACTCCTCCACCTGACTGCTGCGCCTGTAAAGGGAACCCAATCAAAACGCTGGCGCTGGCAATTCCCAAGAGGTAAGTTACTTTTTTTAGCAAATTACTACTATTATTGTGCTTTTTGTTTCTAATCACTGTTGTTTTCCTCTTATTTATTTCCGGCACTTGATAAGTTTTACAACATTTGCCTATCACTGTACAAAGATTTTGCGAAAAACACAACACACATCTAGCTAAAGACTGATACTTTGTTAAGATTTAATTAAGAAAAACCTTTTATAAAAGGTTTTACAAAATAATATTTTCTATTGGTTAGTAGCGAGTTCGTTGTAAGTTAATTTAGCTTTGTTTTATTTAAAAGTATTGAATATTTTTTCAAGCTCATCGGCAAAATAATTTTGCAGGGAATACATACAATAACTTAATTAAAATATCAGAACTGATTAATAAAATAGCTGTATTTTCTACGCCTTTAGGTTCTTACCTACGATAGAGTGAAATCGATAATTGGAAGTGATAACTTATACATAAGGAAACAGAGATAAAAAACAAACGGAGAAAATAAGAATGTTTGGAATTTTAGCATGGGTGGTATTAGGTTTAATTGCTGGCGCGATCGCTAAAGCTATTTATCCAGGACACCAAGGCGGCGGTATTCTTGCCACAATGATTCTAGGTATTTTAGGTGCATTAGTTGGTGGCTGGATCGGTGGAAACTTCTTTGGCGGTGCAGGGGCAGCAGCATCATTCGGAGCTTTGACAATACCAAGCGTTATCTTTGCAGTAATTGGTGCAATTGTTCTATTATTCATCTGGGGTTTAGTAACTCGCCGGACTGCATAACATACTAATGCAGAAACTCAATAAGTATCACAACTCTCTTAGCCTGTAGGTTGAGAGAGTATTTATTATTCGGATTAATCGCGTTAAGTAAAAGCAATTATCTGTAGAAGGTACTAATTAATAAGCAGAAGCAAAAAAGACAAATTTTGCTGATTATTCGATACAATTTGTCAAAACTTACTTTTTTAAGGAATCATATAATAAGTAAATTATTAATGCTTTCATTTAAAGCAACCAGTTAAAATGATTGAGTTATATCAGTTTGAGTTATCTCAGTACGCAGAAAAAGTGCGTTTAATTCTAGACTACAAAGGCTTAGATTACCGCAAAATTGAGGTAACTCCAGGGATTGGACAAGTAGAGTTATTCCGTCTAAGTGGTCAGCGCAAAGTTCCAGTAATTAAAGACGGCGCTAATATTGTGAGTGATTCGACAGCGATCGCTAAATATTTAGACCAAAAGTACCCCGATCGCCCACTACTTCCCACCGACCCCAAACAAAGAGGATTATGTTTACTTATAGAAGAATGGGCAGATGAGTCGATAGGAGCAAAAAGCCGTAAAGCTTTATTTGGCGCGCTAAGTCAAGATCAAAGCTTCCGCACAGCTTTATTACCAAATACTACCCCAGACTTACTTAAAGGTTTAGTAGAAGCCGTCCCCAACGACTTATTAAAAATTTTAGGGTTTGGAGTCGGCGCAAGTCCTGACATTGTAAAGTCCGCCGAAACCGACTTGAAGCAAGACTTAGAAGCTTTGTGCTTGCTTTTAGCCGATAGTCCTTACTTAGTAGGCGATCGCACTACTTTAGCTGATTTATCTGTAGCAGGCTTATCGATGCTAATTAAGTTTCCCGATGGGCCTTATTTAGATTTACCCGCAAATGTAAAAGGCAAAGGCATACCAGGATTAGCAGATAACCTAGCTTATCAACCATTTTTTACCTGGCGCGATCGCCTGTACAGCCAGTATCGTAAACTTACTCCCGGTGCCTCAACTACTACTGGTTCCGCCCCAACAGCAATTAATATTGACTAAAGTAGTACCTCAATATTCTCTATTGCGGCTTTAATGGCTGACAGCTTGCACTCATTGGCTATAAGATAAGCCAATAACCCACGCAGTGCAAATAACCGCATGAATTTGGGACAGCCATTAGGTTCAGTCACACAAGGATCGCTCAGTGAAGGCTTAGAGGTGCGCTTGCATCCCGATGTCTTAGTAGAAGATATGCGCGTCGGCAAATTCCTTGTAGTCGAAGGAATGAAATCGCGTTTCTTTTGTATGCTAACGGATGTGTGTTTGGGAACCTCTAGCCAGCGAATTGTCGCCAATCCGCCTTTACCTAGCGATGATTTTATGCGCGAAGTTCTGGCGGGAAGCGGTACTTACGGAACCATCGACTTGACCCCAATGTTGATGTTTACACCCGAATCAGAGGAACCAGCTTTTAATAGCAATGGCAACTTAGAATCTAACGGTGGAAACGGATTAGGATCTTTTCAACCTCAAAGTAGCAGCAATATGGAACTGCTACCAGTCAAAACTATCCCTAGTCACTTTAGCCAAGTTTACGATGCCAGCGAACGCGATTTTAGAGCCGTATTTGGTTGGGAAGACGATCCCCATAGGCGTAACTTTGCGATCGGTCAACCGCTTGACATGGATGTCCCTATATGTATAGACCTCGACCGCTTTGTAGAACGTAGTAACGGCGTGTTTGGTAAATCAGGAACGGGTAAATCTTTTCTGACGCGCTTGTTGCTATCAGGAATTATTCGCAAACAAGCGGCGGTAAATTTAATTTTTGATATGCACTCCGAGTATGGGTGGGAGGCGGTATCGGAAGGTAAGCAATTTAGTACCGTTAAAGGCTTGCGTCAGCTATTTCCTGGCAAAGTGCAGGTGTACACCCTTGACCCTGCTTCTACCAAGCGCCGAGGCGTGCGCGACGCGCAGGAACTTTATCTAAGTTACGACCAGATTGAAGTTGAAGACATTATGCTGGTACGCAACGAACTGAACTTGTCGGAGGCAAGTTTGGAAAATGCCACGATTTTGCGTAACGAGTTTGGCAAGTCTTGGATTACTCAGCTTTTGGCAATGGGTAACGAAGAAATCGAAATGTTTTGCCAAGAAAAACGAGGCAATAAATCCTCAATTATGGCATTACAGCGCAAATTATTACGCCTAGAGGATCTTAAATATATGCGGACGACTTGCCCGCATAATTATATAGATAAAATTTTGGCTTCTTTAGACGCAGGTAAGCACGTCGTCATTGAATTTGGTTCGCAGTCAAATATGCTTTCCTATATGCTGGCAACCAACACCATATCGCGACGCATTCATCAGTCTTACGTCCACAAAGCCGAGAAATTCTTACAAAGCAAAAATCCGTGCGATCGCCCGCATCCTTTAGTAATTACTATTGAAGAAGCTCATCGCTTTCTCGATCCTGCTACCGTAAAGCAGACCATTTTCGGCATTATTGCCAGAGAAATGCGGAAATATTTTGTCACTTTATTAGTTGTAGATCAGCGTCCATCAGGAATTGACAACGAAGTAATGTCCCAAATTGGTACGAGGATCACGGCTTTACTCAACGATGAAAAAGACATTGAGGCAATTTTTACGGGTGTATCGGGTGGGCAAGCTTTACGCAGCGTCCTAGCCAAACTTGACTCCAAGCAACAAGCCTTAATTCTCGGTCATGCTGTACCCATGCCTGTAGTCGTGAGAACGCGCCCTTATGACCAAACTTTCTACACCGAAATTGGCGATGTTGCCTGGGAAGAAAAGCCAGACGAAGAAGTATTTGCCGCCGCGCAACTTGCCCAAGCTGACCTTGGATTTTAGCCCGTCGTAATATCTCGCCATACCTAAGCGCCTATCGGTACGGTTATCCGGTGGCTGTGATGCACTTATTTTAGTTCAAGTCAAGTCATTATATATAAATAAGTGCGATCGCCTCTATGATTCACGGGCGAACAACAACGCATCTTAGTTACAACCTGTGCAAATAGCTAAATTTATAGTAAAATAAAGTCATATCGACTTCGACTAGATAAGTTCCAGAGCAACCATGCTAAAGCGGACGGGAAACTTATCCTAGAGAGGCAGCGTCTCTACACCTTCTGTAGGATGTATATGCAAACACCAATTAGTTATAAATAAGCTCTGATTCCTGTCCTGTTCTAGCCATTAAGCATTCCAATTGTCTACGGAGTTGACGACGCACAAATGCCCACAGTTAACACCAATACCGAAACCACCAAAACCAAATTCACGGCGGATATGGTTCGTACCTATCTGCGAGAAATCGGTCGCGTACCTCTGCTCACCCGCGAACAAGAAATTATTTATGGGAAGCAAGTACAAGAAATGATGTCGCTCCTAGAAGCTAAAGAAGCTCTGGCAAAGCAACTACATAGGGAACCAACTACTGACGAATGGGCGACCCAAGTAGATACTACCACAGGCGAGTTACCGGAAACCATTAAGCGCGGCAAAAGAGCCAAGCAAAAAATGATTGAGGCGAACCTGCGCTTGGTGGTGGCGATCGCGAAAAAATATCAAAAGCGGAACATGGAATTTTTGGACTTGATCCAAGAAGGTACTATGGGACTAGAGCGCGGTGTAGAGAAATTCGACCCCACGCGCGGTTATAAGTTTTCTACTTATGCTTATTGGTGGATACGCCAAGCAATCACCCGTGCGATCGCTCAACAAGCCCGCACAATTAGGCTACCGATTCACATTACCGAAAAGCTGAACAAAATTAAAAAAGTCCAGCGCGAACTAGCACAAACTTTGGGGCGAAGTCCTAATGCCAATGAGATTGCTACAGCATTAGAATTAGAACCCGCTCAAATCCGCGAATACTTGAATCTTGCTCGTCAGCCAGTATCTTTAGATATCCGAGTTGGCGATAACCAAGATACAGAATTGCAAGATTTGCTAGAAGATGATGGCCCGTCGCCGGATCATTTCATGACCCAAGAAGCTTTACGTCAGGATATAGACACTCTACTTGCCGAACTAACACCCCAGCAACGCGAAGTAGTAAGCCTACGTTTTGGTTTGCAAGATGGTAACGAATTATCTTTAGCAAAAGTAGGTGAAAGACTCAATCTCAGTAGAGAACGAGTACGTCAACTTGAGCATCAAGCTTTAGCTCACCTGCGCCGCCGTCGTGAGAATGTGCAGGAGTATATTGCAAGCTAAAGTGCAATCATTTTTACTAAATAGCTTGTGTACCTCCTACTATCTAGGAGGTATTTTTTATGCTTAGGTATTTTGGGAGTCTTTCTAGGTAATTCTGCTCAATTCTTTCGTAATAATTAAGCTTGTTTGCGGAAAGCAAAGTATCACTTTTGAAGTATCAATAAAGCCGAACTAATTGGGTATGCTGTAACTATAGCTGACCCACTACCCCCAGCTTAGAGCTAGTTAATAAAAAGGAACTCAGGATGCTTCGCTATATTGATAAATTATTTTTAAGTCGGCATCACGGTCAAGCTCCTCTAGCCAGATTATTATTAATTATGAGTATGTTTGCTGGAGTAGCTACACCAGCTTTAACTAAAGAGTTACCAAGTAAAAATACGTATAAAATTTCTGTACGGGCTGAAGGGGTAAGTAAAAACACGTACAGAGCGAAAAGCAAATTACCTCAAAAAGATGGTGTTTACTTATATGGTCAATCACCAAAGCCTCAACAAATTGGGCAAGAATATATAGTTATTGAGGTAAATAAAGGCAAAGCAATTGGTGCATTTTATTTACCCCACTCGGAATTCAATTGTTTTAGTGGCACAATTCAAGCGGGAAAACTAGCTTTATTACTAGCTAGTAGCCCTGAAAATGAAATATACCCAGAAGCACCCGGTGTCAGCGCTAATTCTCAGCAGGTAGCAGCGCTAGGCGATCGCCCATTAGGAGAAAACGGCAGCAATGACATAACTACTCCTTATTCTGTAGCCTTACAAAACTACCACCAGCTATCTACAGTTAGTACCAGCGACAAACAGATTTTGGCAGCTTGCAAAAGTAACTATCAAGGTAGTGGCGAGTAAAGAGTTTGTTCAACTAGCAGTGCGAAAGTAAAACAAAAATCAACGTTTAAAGTTAAGATCGACTATCCTTAAAATGAAAGATTTTGCTGAGTGCCAAAATCTAGCCTATGGAAGCATCTTTTCAAATAACTTTAACGATCGCGATTGCTGTAATTGCAGGTATCGGCGCTCAAGTGATAGCAGAATATCTTAAAGTACCTAGCATTGTGTTTTTACTGCTGTTTGGTATTTTACTTGGCTCCGATGGTACGGGTTTGCTGCATCCTCAATTGCTCGGTGCGGGGTTAGAGGTGATTGTCGCCTTAGCAACGGCGGTAATTTTATTTGAAGGTGGGCTAAATCTGGAAATGCGGGAGTTGGGGAAAGTCTCTGGGAGTCTGCGTAACCTGGTGACGATTGGGACGCTGATTACTCTCATTGGTGGCGGAATGGCAGCGCACTGGCTAGGGGAATTTCCCTGGGCGATCGCTTTTTTGTATGCGGCTTTAGTAGTAGTTACAGGGCCCACTGTAGTTAGCCCACTATTGCGCCATGTAAAAGTAGATCGTCAAGTCGCGACACTCTTAGAAGGCGAAGGAGTTTTAATCGATCCAGTAGGCGCAATTCTCGCTGTTGTTGTCCTAGACACAATTTTAAATGGTGGAACCGACCCGGTTTTAGCTTTTAGCGGTTTAGTATTGCGCTTAGGTATTGGCGGCGGGATTGGGGCGTTAGGCGGCTGGTTATTGAGCTTGATGTTTAAACGCGCTCATTTTATTTCTGACGAGCTAAAAAACTTAGTAGTTTTAGCTGGTTTATGGGGTTTATTTGCCTTGGCGCAACTAATTCGCAGCGAGTCGGGCTTAATGGCTACGGTGGTTGCAGGAGTCGTATTAGGTTCGTCTTCTATACCTGAAGAAAGATTGTTGCGGCGCTTCAAAGGACAACTAACTATTCTTGGCGTTTCGGTACTATTTATCTTGCTGGCGGCGGACTTATCGATTGCGAGTCTATTTGCTTTGGGTTGGGGTAGTCTGTTTACAGTGTTGGTGCT
>Ga0115849_10022_pt1 | contig 19139 bp, 16 predicted proteins | sample InSIn3SAF170_FD_83863 | JGI IMG/M metagenome (GOLD analysis project Ga0115849, IMG submission 83863) | reverse complement strand
GGCTTTTTTTTCACTTGTTCCCGCACTTGCCCATGTAGGACGTTCATTAGTTTTTCGATTGCCCCAGCTTCGCGCCACTGAATGCAAGTGCCAATAGACGGTTGGGTGTTGCACAATAGAGAATGACGCTCTGGAAATTAGACATGAACTGTCCGCACTGTGAAAGTGACAAAGTGGTTAAAAATGGACACCGCCAGGGAAAACAAAGCTATCTTTGTCGAATTTGTAATCGCCAGTTTCGAGAATACTCACAGCCCTTAAGCTACAGTGCTGAGGTCAAAGACCTCTGTGTCAAGATGTCGCTCAATGGTATGGGATTTCGAGGGATTGAACGGGTAACAGGCATCAGCCATAACAGCGTGCTCAACTGGGTGCGCGAAGCGGCAGCAGCGATTCCTGATGAAAACTATGAAATTCCAGAAACAGCTCAAATCGATGAACTGCAAACCTTCGTTGGTGACAAAAAAACAAAATCTGGCTCTGGACAGTCGTAAATACAAAACTGCCTGGAATTATCAAATTCGTCGTGGGAGACCGCTCCCTCAAAACGTTTGCCTTACTGTGGGGAATGATTCAAGGATGGTACTGCTTTTTGTACATCACCGATGGCTACAAGGTCTACCCCTGCCTGATTGAAGACGCAGCTCATCTCGTCAGTAAAACAGCGATGACCCGTGTTGAAGGGGAGAATTGTCGATTGCGGCACTACCTTGCGCGACTTCATCGTAAGACCCTTTGTTATTCCAAGTCAGTCGAGATGTTGAATTCCTCCGTGCGATTGCTGATCTACTACTTGAAGCATCATCAGATTCCTCGTTTGACTTAAATCATTCTTATCTGTGCAACGCCGACGGTTGAGTACGGGGGGAGGTCTTTGGGCAAGTCTTGCCAGTTGCAACCATTCTTCAATTGATAAAAGATGCCATCCAAGATTTGCCGCTTGCTCCAGTTAGAAGGTCTTGTTTGCTTCTTAGGCGGTAGGAGTTTAGGCAGTAAGGGTTCAAGTATTTTCCATTCTTCTTCGCTGAGGCTGCTCTTGTACGGCATGGCATCTGCATCGTGTTTTTGCCTTAACGTTACTTCATTCCAGAAATAGATCCCAAATGGGTTCTATAGAAGACGCACTTTTTCAGCTAGTCGAGTTTAGTCGACTTTAGCTATTAGCCAAGGAATAAATTCCTTGGCGGACGTGGTGCAAGATGTAAGGTAATCCTACCAAGTTGAATGTAAATTTTGTAACTTCATAGTTTAAAAAATTGTGTAAACCTACCCCTAGCTATCAATTTTTTCAACTAACAGCCAATTACCCGCATGATTCAGCCAACCCCAAACTTTGAGGAGTTGCTGATCAAGACATATTTGGAGTTGCTCATTCACTTGCGATCGCAATGTAACAAGTATCCAATGTCCCGGCAAAGGTGGTTCAGTAACGGTGAAGGTATAGTCTTGCTCGTCGTGACGGTGGAAAATGCCGGAGAAGTGGCGAGCGGCAAGGGGGAGGGGAGAGGAGTTTTGACAAGGGCAATTACCACTAACTGGGTAAGCTTCTGGATGATCTAAATAATAGCGTTGCCAGTGTAGCCATTCGGGGTGGCTGGGAGGTAAATTGAATAACGGAATAATTGCAGTATTCGCTTGCTTGTCTTGCAACAATGCTTCTTGCAAGTCTCTTACAGGTAAATCTCGCGGTTGACAGTTTCGCTGCACACATAGTGCTGCCGCCATGCCAGCTGCTTGACCAATACCCATAACCACAGGTTGCAATCTAGTTGCACCATTGGCAATGTGAGACACAGAAATATTTTTTTCACATCCTAATAAACCATCTGTTTCGGCTGGAATTAGACAACTATAAGGAATCGTAAAGGGAGTTCCTGTCCAACGTCCACCCCAGCGCAGCGATTTTGATTTTAAAGGAAAATTGATACTGGGGTAATGGTGATCGTTGGCGTAGTTACCAATTGCGATCGCATTTACAAACCCAGCCGGATCGTGGGGTAATGGTGCAACCCGACTTTCAGGAGCGGGTAAAATATCTTGTTCCCGTACCGTAGTTATTCCTACTAAACGACGACTTTCGCGGTAGTAGGGGTGCATTGCATAAGCACCTCCACCAAGGGAATATCCAGTAAATTTGTCTTGACTTTCGCCGTTTATTGAGGGGAAGATGTGATTTGCCAAGCCGTAGCGACGACCTAGCTGAGTCTGGATATAGCGGGCAAAACTTTGAGTATGCCAACGAGCTTTTTGTAAAAATTGATACCGTGACATTGGAGATTCAATTAATCGCCCAATGCCTTCACCGTAGTCATTACCGCACTGAGGCCAGTTGATCATAAATAGATCCCCTGGTAAGCGTCCGTAATTTAAAAACTGTTCTGCGCCGTAATTATCCCAAGCACTAGCAAACTGTACAGGATCATCGTGGGGAGGTGCTGGAATTTCTGGAGCAGCTAATTCATCAAAATCTTGCATAAGTACAACCCAAGTGGGGGCTTGCACTGGATATTTTTCTGTAAGAGTATTAAAAGTAGTTGGCGCACTGGGTTCATCCCATTGAGATTGTAATTCCCAACCCCAACGGTGAGGCACAGAAGCTAGCGCCAGTAAATCTCCTAGTTCTGTTGCATCCAGAGTAATTTTTGCTGTGACTGTAAAATCTGCAAACCGAACACCGATAATACAATTTTCCTGTTTTAAGACTTCCAAGGGTACTTGTCCACTAATCCAATTCAAGTTTGGCAATTCTTGTACCCAATGAGCAAATATAGAAGCAGCAACGCGCGGATCATAGCTAAAAAAGCTAACCCAACTGTTATCTAATCCACCAATCTGACGCTGTTGCAATTCTTGGAGGAATGCACCCCATAAACCTGTTTGAAAGGCAATTAATTCATTGCCATCTGGTGCAGATACTCCAGCTGATGTCAGCATTCCTCCTAACCAGGGAAATTCACTAACAATAATAGTTTTTGCACCTCTTCGCGCCGCTTGGATAGCAGCAGCTGTTCCACCTGTACCACCTCCTACGACTAAGACATCAGCGATTAATTGATCCATAAAAAATACTAAGAGCGATCGCACTACAAAAGAATGTATATCTTGAAATAATTAATGTACACAGGAAATGGATTATTCTGGTAATTTTTAAAGCTCAAAACTTTAACACAACTTGTGTTTTAGTGTCTTAATGGTGTTATTAATAACTCTGTTGATCTAATCTGCTCCTTAGTTTGCAGCAATCTCAAGTGCTGGTATTGTCTAACATAGGCTTAAATGGTTTAGACCTGGATAGGAGACGCAGCCGTGAGACAAATGCAGAGTAACTCGCACGTTCTCCAAAGGCTGCTTAACTGGTTGCGTTACTTACCACCAGATGTGCAGCGTGTAATACTTTTAACAATTTACACCGTAGCTGGGGTGGCGCTGAAAGAAGTAGCTAGTGTCTTTGAAACTGCCGAGGAAATTACTCCCTGGGACCCGTCGTCAAGCCTTCACTTTGTGCTTTTATTAGGGTTTGGCTTGCGCTATATCCCAGCACTGGTACTGATTCCCTTAGTGGATAATTTAGTAATCACGCCATCAGATATTCGGGTCACGTATGTATTGCTGGTTGCCTTGTCTGTAATGGTGTGCTATGGAACAGCAAGTGCCATACTGTTGAACCAACTGCACATTGATCCGCGTTTACGTCGTTTTCAGGATGTATTGTGGTTTGCCGTCGTTGCAGCTTTTATTGCGCCACTTGCTGTTTCTGCGTCCGTTGCGGCGATCTTGGCAGCAGCTGGCGATTTTCCTTGGTCAATGTGGGGGTCGCGCTTCCTGCATGAATGGGCAGGGGAAGCCACTGGCATAGTTATGTTGGCTCCTCCGATGTTGATTTTGCTGCGTAAGGCTCCTTTGTCTACTACATCGTCGCACATAGCTCTAAACAGGTTAATGCCACAACAAATTAACCTACGCTGGCCTAAATTTCGGGATGTCATAGAGCGGGCAGCAGAAGTTGTTATTTTACTTATTGTCACCTGGGCGGCTTATAGCATTCCCCCTACAGATTCTCTAGACTTCACATATTTTGTTTTCTTGCCAATAATCTGGATTACGGTACGAAAGGGATTTGAAAGGGCAGCATTAGCGGTTTTAATAGTTAATGTCAGCGCGGCTTTCTTTACGTATACCAAGTCTGATACCAATAGTCCATTGGCATTGCAGTTTGGTTTGATGACAGTTTCGCATACAGGCTTGCTTCTCGGCGCTTTTGTTACAGAACGCAAGCAGTCACAGGAGCAACTACTCTACAACGCCTATCACGACAGTTTGACAGGGCTATACAATCGAGCTTGGTTGATGGACAAGTTAAAAGAAGCTGTAGCGCAGACGAACGAGAACAAAAATTATTTGTTTGCCATCTTATTCTTCGACCTTGACCGCTTTAAAGTCATTAACGACAGCCTTGGTCATGGGTTTGGAGACCAAATGCTAATTGCGATCGCCGAGCGCCTTAAAATATGTCTGCGGCATAAAGATACCGTAGCGCGATTTGGGGGAGACGAGTTCACCATTCTGCTTGATGATATCCAAGGTGTCAGGGAAGCCACGCGCGTTGCTGAACGAATTACTCAAGATTTGGCAAAATCTATTAACCTGGGTGGACACGAAATATTTACTACAGCCAGCATTGGCATTGCGATCAGTTCTATAGATTATCAGCAAGCAGAAGATATCCTCCGCGATGCCGACATTGCCATGTATCGTGCCAAAACCCAAGGTGCAAGCCGATACGCGGTTTTTGATAGAGCAATGCATGACGAGATTATGCAAATGTCGCAGCTAGAAAATGACTTACGACGAGCCGTTGAAAGTCTTGAAAATCAATCTGATCCCCAATTTCAACTTTACTATCAACCAATCGTGTTACTCTCCAGTGGTACAATTAGCGGCTTTGAAGCGCTGATTCGGTGGCAACACCCGATACAAGGCTTGCTTTCTCCAGCACAATTCATTTCTATGGCAGAGGAAACTGGACTGATTATTCCTATTGGTCAATGGGTGCTACGCGAAGCCTGTCGCCAATTGCAAACATGGCAAGTTACCTTTGGCTTTAGAGCCTCTTTGACGATCGCTGTGAATGTTTCGGTAAGACAGTTTTTGCAACCAAATTTAGTAGAGCAAGTTGAGCAAATTCTGCGAGAAACTGATTTGAACCCAGGTAGTTTAAAACTAGAAATTACTGAAAGCCTTGTAATAGAAAATCCTGAAGAAGCTTTGGCTATGCTTACACGAATTAAAGCTTTGGGAGTGCAGCTAGCGATTGATGACTTTGGCTTGGGCTATTCTTCTTTAAGTCGTCTGCACAGCTTTCGAGTTAATACATTGAAGATTGATCGCTCGTTTGTAAGTCGATTGGGTATTGACGGGGAAAATTCTGAGATTATCCAGGCGATCGTTATGCTAGCTCATTTGTTAGGAATCAGTGTTACAGCAGAGGGCATAGAAACACCAGCGCAACTAGCAAAGCTCAAAACGTTGGATTGTGAGGAAGGACAGGGATATTTGTTTGCTCGACCCTTAACAAGTCAAGCAGCTGAACTGTTGCTATCAACTGCTCCAGACTCGTAGAGTCGAAGCACAGCAGCAGTGCCACTTGTGCCACACCAACAACTAAGACATCAGATGTATATGTCTGAGTATCCATCACTTAACCTGACTTGATTGAGGACATTTTCTCCCAAGCTTGTCCTACACAAGAAAAGATAATTTATTATTTAAGTATTTCGGATATTTCGTTTATGTAACATAATTATATGTATCATTGAAATATAGATTTGAGAAAATCATCATGCCGATTTACAAAATCCCTCTAGAGTCAATCATGGCTCAAAAGCAAGAAGCGGACTCTATCAGGCAGCTAGAACATATCCTGAGCCTTCAAGATTCCCCGGCGAAACTCGTAGGTGCTGATGGAAAAGCAATTACTATTCCTGAATCAGTTTATCAAGTGCTGCGTCAAGTTGTCCATGCAATGGCGTTGGGTCAGGCAATATCTATAGCCCCTCAAGAGCAGGAAATGACAACACAACAGGCAGCTGATATTCTCAACGTCTCACGACCTTATTTAATTAAGCTATTAGAGCAGGGGGAAATACCTTATATCAAGGTAGGAACACATCGGCGTATTCGTCACCAAGATTTAATAAGCTATAAGCAGCAACGGGACACTAAGCGTAGTAACCTCCTAGATGAACTAATTCAAGAAAGCCAAGACATGGGATTTTACGAGTAGAAAGTAATTCAATTCAAGAGCATGGCTGTGTTGCACGTTGTATTGGACTCCTGTGTCATGTTTCCCATGTACCTTCGCGATACCTTGATTTGCACGGCAGAGGCTGGTCTGTATCAGCCATATTGGTCGCAGGAAATTCTTGATGGTGCAACTCGCAACCTTGTGAGTCAAGGGACGATGGCTGCTGAACAAGCAATGAATCTTGAGACGATAATCAAAGGAGCCTTTGCTGAAGCAATGGTTGAGGTACCTGAAGGGCTAGCTAAGGTCATGACAAATCATTCTGGTGATCGTCATGTGCTGGCAGCTGCTGTAACAGCTAAGGCTGATATTATTGTTACCTCAAATCTCAAACATTTCCAAGCAAAGGATTTGGCTCCTTGGAACATAAAAGCACAATCTCCAGATGACTTCTTGACTCATCTATACGCTCTTTATCCAGACACAATGGTTGAAGTAGTAAGACGGCAGTCTCAGGCTCTCAAAAAACCACCAATGGCTGTTACCGAACTGCTTGATCTATTAAGCAAAAGAGACCTACCTAAATTTGCCAGTAACGTTTTGTTTTACGAATACAGCTTAGGTATTGTGCAAATCACCAAAAAAGCCCTGACGAAGTTTGGCAGGAAGGCGCTAGAAGGCGGTCGGTGCTTTGATGGAAAGCGTTATAGACTCTGGCAGAAACAGGGAATTTTGACAATTACTGCTATGGATGATCGAGGGGAGATTCTGCGAGTTCAGAATGGGGAAATTGAGGGGAATCTCTCATTTGAAGATATCGAGGCATTCCAAATCTTTGATCGCAGCTTAGAGCAAGAACTAGCATAAGTAAGGAACATTCAGCAAAGTAAACCAATTGAGTGAGTACAGGCTGAGTGTGATCTGCATATATGATCAGCAAGGATAAAAACATCCTTAGCAGACAGGCAGTAGACAACGGACAATAAATAGAAATTATAAAACTGATAGCTTAACGATCGCTTTAGCGTGTTAAATCTAATATCGTTAAGTAGTGAAAAATTATTATGAAAGCACAGGTATTTAGAGGTGTTAATCAGCTAAGTTATGAAGAATTACCAGTACCTACACTTGCACCTGATGAGGTGCTGGTACAAGTGCGCGTAGTCGGTTTGTGTCAATCTGATATTAAAAAGATTCGTTACCCCCTATATGAACCACCGCGCATTTTTGGGCATGAAACAGCTGGAGTAATTGCAGCCGTAGGCAATGAAGTGACTGGCTGGCAAGTTGGACAAAGAGTTGTAGTGATGCACCACATCCCATGTATGCACTGTAACTACTGCCTTAATGACAACTTTTCGATGTGTGATGTCTACAAAAATATCTCTACAACAGCTGGATTTAATGCCAGTGGTGGCGGCTTTGCGGAGTATGTTAAAGTTCCGGGTCACATTGTCCGCAACGGTGGGTTAATTTTGATTCCCGATCCAGTAAGCTTTGATCAGGCTAGTTTCGTAGAACCGACTAATTGCTGCCTCAAAGCAGTTAAAAAAGCTCAAATTGCTCCTGGTCAATCAGTTTTGGTCACTGGTGCGGGGCCAATTGGGTTAATGTTTATGATGTTGGTCAAATATTTTGGCGGTAGAGCGATCGCTACTGACTTGCTTCCCTCCCGCATCGAAAAAGCTTTAAGCGTTGGTGCAGAGGCGGCTTTTGATGCCCGCGATCCAAATTTACCAGCCAAAATTCAAGCGCTTACTGATGGTATGGGCGTTGATACTACTCTTTTAGCTGTTCCTAGTGACAAAGCTTTCTTTCAAGCGCTTGACTGTACCCGTAAAGGCGGTAAAATTCTATTTTTTGCAGAGTTCCCTGATGAAGTAGAAATTCCGCTCAACCCCAACATTCTCTATCGCCGTGAAATTGATTTAATGGGTAGCTACAGTTCTTCCTACCGCGTTCAAAGCCTTGCTGCTGACATTGTGTTTAACCAGCGTATTGATGTAGAAGCATTAATTAGCGATCGCTATCTCCTCCAAGATTTATCAGCAGCTGTGGAAAAAGCGATCGCTCCTAGTCCCGATACTTTAAAAATTCTCATCTACCCTCAGACGATAAATTAACCTTCAATACAATCCTTTTTTCTAAAAATCTCTCTTTGGGGGTATTATTCGACTTTTACTTATACTGCTACAGTTGTTATTGCTCATCTATCATCAGATAGATATTTCTGTCGTGAATATTATCAACTATGGAAACATCCTATCCTACGCGTGGGCAAATAGAACGAACCCTCTCGCAACGGATTCAGGCTCTGTATCGCACTCAGCTAGAGCATCAACCAAGTCGAGTAACTTGTCAAATTTTTGATGAGAAAATCGCTATTATTTTGGAGGATTCTATCACCCAACCAGAGCAACTTTTAGTTGAAAATGACCAAGAAGAGTTAGCAGAACAAGTACGAGCAAAATTAGATGAGGCAATAGAACCACAATTAAAAGCTTTAATTGAAGAAGTAGTTGGAGTAACTGTAATTGACTTACTAAGTGATGCTAAATTAGCAACAGGTCGCACTGCTACAATTGCTATTTTGGCACAAACACCTCAGTTTAGAAGTTAATTCTAAATTCGGTTTCGGGTCTTGAGTTTTGGGTCTTATATTGCAAATTAATCTCAATTTAGAGTTGCTGCTTTTAACACACAAAACCTAACACCCAAAATTTTTTTAGTAATATTTAACCTGCTGGTGTTTGCCGAAGATAACTTAGAATTATTACCTCCATTTCATCAATCATATAAGGCTTCTTAATGTAATCAATACACCCTGCTGAAATAAAGTACTCGCGATCTTCTGTTCTAGCCATACCTGTTACAGCAATAATTGGAATTGTAGTTGTTTCAGGGTTTTTCTTCAGGCGATGGACAACTTCAATACCGCTTATATCTGGCAACATCATATCTAATAAAATTAGATCAGGCTGGTAATTTTGTGCCATATCTAAAGTAGTCTCACCGTCAGTAGCAGTAATAAATCTACACCCAAGTAATACAACTAATTGAGTTAGCAAGTGCAAATTATCTTCATTATCATCTACAGCTAAAATCAGAGGCGGTGTAAGGGTATTTTGCTGATGGCTATTAGACTGATACGGCAAATTCATAGTTAATTTAGGGAAAGTTGTAGCAGCGTAAGATTATTGGGTTTAAAAGTTCTTACGACGAGGCATTCCCCAAGCGGCGGCGGCGGCGGCGCTTATAATGATTGGCTCGTAATTCCTCTAATTTGCTCGTTGTTGCTAATTTGAAAAAATCAGAAACAAGCTAATAGAGGCAAGCATATTTTATAATTTATTTTACATTAAAGCTTTGAAAGTATTAAAATTATAATCTAGGAAAGCTAATTTTTATTTAACCCCGATATTAAATAAAAAATATAAATTACAGAATAATTTTATATTTTGGCTAGCTAATAAATCGGGAATTTAAAACATCTATACTTCCACAGAAATATATCTTTGGAGTGGTTGAGGTGTTCTTTCAGACTGATAAAGTTTAAAAAAATATATAAAATCTTTGTTTTATAGAGAGACATAGTATATGTTGGAAGGTTCACAACTAACTCTTAGGCAGTTGGAACATCGTATTTCGCAGCGTATTATGAGTTTGTACCTTACTCATTTAGGGCATCAACCTCAGAAAGTTTCTTGTCAATTAGTTGATAAAACGGTAACTATTATTGTCGAGGATTCTATCACCCTACCAGAACAACTTTTAAATAATACTGGTCAAGAGAATTTAGCTAAAGAAGTACGCTCTAACATTGAAAAAGTCATTGAAGTACATTTAAAATCAGCTATTGAGGAAGTGTGTGCAACAACTGTAATTGAACTTTTTAGCAATTTTACATTTGATACAGGACACACTAGTATCGTTGCTATTTTAGCCACTGTTCCAGAAATTGTAACTAAGCAACAGACGGAATTAGTGGGAGATAATGACGGATAAGAGCTTCTAAATCCTCAAGGATATAAGGCTTGCTGATATAATCATTACAGCCTGCTAAAATCAGGCGATCGCGATCTTCTAATCTTGCTAATGCCGTTACTGCGATAACTGGTATTTTTGCTGTTTCCTGGTTTTGCTTAAGACGATGCACTACTTCTATTCCATTTAAGTCAGGCAGCATAATATCTAGCAAAATCAAGTTTGGCTGATAAGCTTGTGCTAAACGTAAAGCAGTTTGACCATGAGTAGCAGTCATAACTAAGCAATTTAAAGGCTCAAGTACTTCAGTAAGCAGCACCAAGTTGTCTTCGTCGTCATCTACAGCCAAAATTATTGGTTCGTTATTCACAATGCGCTAGACCACTATAAATTAGAGTTTCCAAATAATTCTTTGTCAGGAAAAGTCGTCAATCATTAAGGTACTCTTTGCCCTTAAGAGCAATTGAGGCATTCCCCAAGCGGCGAATAAAGTCGTGTGGTCTTAGACCTTTATTCAGCACTTGCGATGGACTGGCTCGTAGTTAGCCAACTTGTTTTAGGGTATACAGTTGATTAGAGCTACAGCAGGACAAGCTAGCAAGCATCTATCCATTGATGTAATTTTAGCAGAATCATCAAAAAAGTTCAAATTTTTGAGCAAAATATAATATTCAACTTTTACTAGGTTTAGTTTGGATTAACGATAAGGTAGCTTACATCTGCAAAGTTGTAATCTGCCTTACAAACTGTTACTTACTTTATTTAGTCTTAACAATATCCTATCTTTTGAGCAGTGGAAAGTAGGTTTTTCAAGTTCTATTTTAAATAGACATAAGTTAGACTTAAGTTAGACTTGATTTCTAAATTGGAAGAAAAGATATTCAACACTTAAGCGTAAAAAAGAAATATTTTTATAAATTAAAGCTGAATTGGAAATAAAATTCTAATTTAAAATAATGTTGTTTTGACAAGATAGGGAATAAAATAGCAGTTAAAAAATGCTTTGTTTTATATTAAATCAGGAGGTCAGTTAATGGCGATCGCAACGATTAATCCTACAACTGGAGAGACGCTCAAAACGTTTGATTCACTGACCGATACAGAAATTGAAACTAAACTTGCACAAGCACAAAAAGCTTTCGAGCAGTATCGTAAAACAGAAATAACACAACGCTCCCAGTGGCTCCAAGCAGCAGCTGAAATTTTAGAACGAGACAAAGAAAAACTTGGCAAACTGATTACCATAGAAATGGGTAAACCGCTAAAAGGCGCGATCGCAGAAATAGAAAAATGCGCTTCAGGCTGTCGCTACTACGCTGAACACGCCGCCGAACTCCTAGCCGATGTGCCAGTATCAACCGATGCTAGCCATAGCTTTATTCGTTACCAACCACTAGGCGTAATTTTGGCAGTAATGCCTTGGAATTTTCCATTTTGGCAAGTATTCCGCTTTGCTGCACCCGCACTAATGGCTGGAAATGTCGGCATACTCAAACACGCTTCAAATGTGCCACAGTGTGCATTGGCAATTGAAGAAGTTATCCACGAAGCCGGATTTCCTCCTAGTGTATTTCAAACTTTATTAGTGGGATCTGAACGAGTTGCAGACTTGATTGCTGATCACCGAGTTAAAGCCGCAACCTTAACTGGAAGTGAAGCAGCAGGAGCAAGTTTAGCTTCCTCTGCGGGGAAACAAATAAAAAAAACAGTTCTGGAATTAGGAGGAAGTGACCCATTTATTGTGATGCCAAGTGCTGATTTAAATGCAGCTGTAGCAACAGCTGTAACAGCACGAATGCTAAATAACGGTCAATCTTGCATCGCAGCAAAACGCTTTATTGTGGTAGACGAGATTGCAGATGAATTTGAAAAACAGCTACTAGAGAAATTTCAGTCATTAAAAATTGGCGATCCGATGCTTCCTGATATTGATTTAGGGCCATTGGCAACACCAGGTATTCTCAAGGATTTAGACTACCAAGTTAAAGAAAGTGTCAAGCATGGAGCCAAACTCCTTACTGGTGGACAGCCTTTAGCAGATCGTCCAGGCAATTTTTATCCCCCCACAATTTTGACTGATATTCCCCCTGGTACTCCAGCAGAGCAAGAAGAATTTTTTGGCCCAGTAGCGCTGTTATTTCGAGTAGCAGATATTGATGCTGCAATAATCGCCGCTAACGCTACACCGTTTGGCTTGGGAGCGAGTGCATGGACAACAAATGAACAAGAACGCGATCGCTTAATTAGCGAAATTGAAGCGGGATCAGTATTTATCAACGGATTGGTAAAATCCGATCCACGTCTGCCTTTTGGTGGCATCAAGCGTTCTGGCTATGGCAGAGAATTAAGCTCTCAAGGCATACATGAGTTTGTCAATGTTAAAACAGTGTGGATGAAGTAGAGGCAAGAGGCGAGAGGCAAGAGGCAAACCTAATACCTCTCATTATTCTTAGTCCCTTTAAAAGAGGAAATTTGCATGAATACAGCTGAACTATTGGTACGTTGTCTAGAAAATGAAGGTGTACGCTACATCTTTGGTTTGCCAGGAGAAGAGAATCTGCACGTCCTAGAAGCGTTGAAAAAATCTTCGATTCAATTCATTACTACGCGCCACGAGCAGGGTGCAGCGTTCATGGCAGATGTCTATGGCCGCTTAACTGGTTCATCGGGAGTGTGCCTTTCTACTTTGGGGCCAGGTGCTACTAATTTGATGACTGGGGTTGCTGATGCCAATTTAGATGGCGCTCCACTTGTGGCAATTACAGGACAGGTGGGAACAGATCAAATGCACATTGAAGCTCATCAGTACCTGGATTTGGTGGCGATGTTTGCGCCAGTGACAAAATGGAATAGTCAGATTGTGCGACCGAGTAATACACCGGAAATTGTGCGGCGAGCATTTAAGCGATCGCAGAGTGAAAAACCTGGCGCTGTTCATATTGATTTACCAGAAAATATTGCCGCCATGTCAGCGGCTGGCAATCCTCTCAAAAAAGATAAATTGCACAAAACTTATGCAGCATTTGAGTGTATTAGTGAGGCATCTGCGGCAATTTCGCAAGCAAGCAATCCCTTAATCATGGTCGGAAATGGCGCTATTCGGGGTCATGCTAGTGAAGCTGTGACTCGATTTGCTGCTGCGTTAAATATTCCGGTAGCTAATACTTTTATGGGTAAAGGTGTGATTCCTTACACTCATCCCCTAGCTTTATGGTCAGTAGGATTGCAGCAGCGAGATTACATTACTTGTGCTTTTGACAATGCAGACTTAGTGATTGCGATTGGCTATGACTTGATTGAATATTCGCCAAAGCGGTGGAATCCTGAAGGTAAAATTCCAATTATTCATATTGGAGTCGAGCCAGCTGAAATTGATAGCAGCTATATTCCGATTGTGGAAGTGGTGGGAGATATTTCTGATTCGCTTAACGAAATTTTACAACGGGCAAATCGCGAAGATAAACCAGATCCTTATGCCCTAGAATTACGCGCAGATATTCGAGCAGATTATGAACAGTACGCTAATGATAATGAATTTCCGATTAAGCCGCAAAAACTAATTTATGACTTGCGGCAAGTAATGGGGCCAGAGGATATTGTTATTTCTGATGTCGGGGCGCACAAAATGTGGATTGCGCGGCATTATCATTGCGATCGCCCCAATACCTGTTTAATCTCCAATGGTTTCGCTGCGATGGGCATTGCAATTCCAGGTGCTGTAGCTGCCAAACTTGTTTATCCAGAACGCAAAATTGTTGCTGCAACCGGAGATGGCGGTTTTATGATGAATTGCCAGGAATTAGAAACAGCCTTGCGCGTTGGTACGCCGTTTGTCACTTTAATTTTTAATGATGGTGGCTACGGCTTAATTGAATGGAAGCAACAAAACCAATTTGGCGAGTCTGCCTATGTCCGTTTTGGCAATCCTGATTTTGTCAAATTTGCCGAAAGTATGGGACTAAAAGGCTATCGAGTTGAATCTACAGCTGATTTTGTGCCGATACTTAAAACTGCTTTGGCTCAAGATGTACCTGCTGTGATTGACTGCCCTGTAGACTACAGAGAAAACTACCGCTTTACTCAAAAAGCAGGCGATTTGAGTTGTAAGCTTTGGGAGTAGTATTTATTACAGGATTTTTTCACCCGTAAATTATGCCATCGGGCATGATAGCGCCTTTCAAAATTGCAGCATTAGAGTTTGCTTTGTGAAAATTTGTTTGGGTTAGCTTCGCTCTACGGAGATTTGCTTTACTAAAATTTGCTTCTAGAATATTTGCGCCTTCCAAGTTAACTTCCATCAAATTAGCGCTTTCTAAGTTTGCCTTGTGCAAGTCTGCTTTACTTAAGTTCGCCTGCATCAGATTCGCTTCTAACAAATCTGCTTCTACAAGATTAGCTGCTTCGAGGTTCGCTTGTAGAAGTTTCGCCCTGCGGATATTTGCCTGGCTCAAGTTTGCCTCAAAAAGATTGGCATTACTAAGATTCGCCTTGTACAAATCTACCCCTTGCAAATTCGCTCCTTGTAAATTTGCTCCTTGTAAATTCACCCACAAAAGATCCGCCATATAAAGGTTAGCTCCCTGTAGATTAGCTGATTGTAAAAAAGCTCCTCTAAGATCAGCTCCGCTCAAATTTACAAGTTCAAGATTAACCCCGCTTAAGTTTATAAGTTCAAGAGTTACTCCACTAAAATCTACACCTTTAAAGTCTAAATTAATTCCAGGGTGCTGTTCTCGCCACTCGTTCCAGACATCTACCCCTTGCTTAAGCAATGCTAAGGGTTCAACTATCTCTTCAGTAATTGCTTGTTGAGTTTCATTCATAATAGCTCCTGCTTCCTCTTTGACTGGGGCTTCCAGTAATTGCTCAATAATTCTTTGCAGTTCTAACAGTGCATCGCGGTTTAGGTGAGATGCGTCTTGAGCAATGGCTTCCAGGGTAGGTTTGATGCGCCTTTTAAGGGTGAGCTTTTTAGTCATTCTGTACTCAAGAGATAGTTTCTAAGTTTATCTTTCCCTGAACCATAGCTAAATTATCAATTTTTATACCTGAAACAGTTATGATTCGTTCGGCGATCGCCCTGAGTCCAGCGTAATAATTTCCAGTTACTATTTAAATATGATGAGATTTTCTCCTAAAAACTCTTGAAGCGTTATCCTAAAGGAAAAACTAACTATTTTAATAATGGGAACGTAAACATAGTAAATAGTTCTATTTATTATTTCATTTTTTTTAATTTTAACACTTGATAAATAATTATATATCTTTAAATTAAATATAAATTTAACATCCTAAATATTTGGTTTTTATTAATGTATTTCTATGCTGCAATAGTAGTTAAATTAGAAAAACAACCTAATTAACTGATAAAAGTATCTATTAATACAAACTTAAAATATATTTTTACTAAAAATAAAGCCAGCGAAATTACTAAATTAGATTCAATAGTTTAAACCTGAGTCAACCATAACTGTTAATAAAAAATGGTTAATACTTTCAAAAGTTAATTAGTCGCTTTCTATTACCAAAAATAACTTCAGGTTTGCTAAATGAGCAGTAGTGTGAGGAAGAAAAAGTGAAAAGAAGTGAAAAATTATCAATACATTGGCAACACGAGATTTTATCAAAAATAAAAGATATAGGAGAACGTCACTGGCGGCTGATAGCAGGAGTGAGTGTGGGCATGGTATTACTATGCCTAGCTGGGGTTTGGTCATCACCCGTAGGTGCAGCGAACCGAACTCACAGAGTAATGTCTACGCCTGGAAACGTAATTTGGGGAGAATTATTCAAACCAGATAGTCGTCCGATTTTGCGAGTCAATTCAGGCGATCGCATTATGATGCAAACAGTTTCTCACGAAGGCATATTGCCAGATCAAGGAGACACAATTGCATTCTTCGCCCAAGGTGGAATTCCGCGAAACACTAAAAGCGCAATTTCTAAAAATCAAATTTTACCAGATCAGACGCGGGTAAAAGCAGCTGTGGAAAAGACTGGCCCAGGTCCTCACGTAATTACAGGGCCAATTTACGTAGAAGGCGCACAACCAGGAGATGTACTAGAAATTAAGACGCTTGGAATTGATTATAGGTCTCCTTATGGCGTAATCTCTAACCGTCATAGTAAAGGCGCGCTTCCTGGCGAATACCCGATAAACAATGCTCCTGTCTATTCCAAAGTTATCGCCATTGATGCTAGACGCGAAGTAGGTATCTTTCAGCCTGAAAATAACTTACCTCCTTTAGAAATACCACTCAAACCGTTTATGGGTCTTATGGGAGTAGTTCCCGCCAATCGAGAAGAAGCAGCAAATTCAATTCCACCTGGAAACTATGGTGGTAACGTTGATATTAAACTGTTAGGGCGTGGTTCCAGCTTGTATTTACCTGTACAAGTTCCAGGAGCGCTTTTTTATTCAGGAGATCCGCACTGCGCTCAAGGAAATGGTGAAGTTGCTTTAACTGCAATCGAGTGTTCTTTAACTCCTACTTTTGAAGTAATTGTCCACAAAAACATGAAGCGAAATACACCAATCGGTGAAACTAAAGACGCTTGGATTGCAATTGGTTTAGATAAGGATTTAGATGAAGCTATGAAGAAATCTGTGCGGGAATACCTAGATATTGCTAGTGAAAAGTATGGTATGACCAAACAGGATGCACTATTATTTGGTAGTGCTGCAATTGATTTTGACGTATCCCAAGTTGTGGATATTGTCAAGGGGATTCATGGCACAGTTCCTAAGCGATTGTTCCAGGGACTCAGACAAGAAAATCGTTCGTAGAAATTTAGGGTGAGGGAACTATTAGCTATTATTTACCTCACCATATTTAATAACTGTAATTATTGATTTAATGTATCATCACCATTCCGCTCATTGCCATGACCATAGCTTAATTAAAGATACTAGCCGTTCTGATAAAGTTGCATTACTATCAAGTGTATTAGTATTAGTTGGTTGCTTTTCTTTAGTAGAATTAGCTGTAGGCTTATGGAGCAATAGCCTTGCTCTTGTAGCTGACTCAGGTCACATGATTTCAGATACTTTGGCTTTATGTATCACGCTTTTTGCAAGTTGGATTTCGCAATTTAATAGCTCTAAAAAAAATACTTTGGGCTATCAGCGAATTGAGGTTATTTCAGCTTTAATTAATGGGATTGGGCTTGTCGCGATCGCACTTTGGATTGGCTGGGAAGCGATCGCTCGTTTACAATCTCCGCCCGACAATATTTTAAGTCTACCGATGTTAATTACTGCGGGTGTAGGTTTAGGAGTCAATAGCATTAATGTACTTTTGCTGCACGACAGCAGCCACCACGACATAAATTTACGCGGAGCTTTTCTGCATATAGTGGCAGATATTATCAGTTCAGTTGGCGTAATTTTAGCAGCGATCGCTGTTGCGGTCATGCACTGGCAATGGGCTGATCCAGTTATTAGCTTGTTTGGCTCAGGGTTGATTATCCTCAGCGCAATTCCTTTAATTATCCAAAGCTGGAAGATTTTACACAGAAGCTTTCAAAGTAGCCTGGTAAGTTAACAGTGTCAATGAAAATCGCCACTTGGAATGTCAACTCGATTCGGACTCGGCTTGAGCAGGTTTTGGATTGGTTGCGTCAAAATCCTATTGATGTTTTATGTCTGCAAGAAACTAAAGTTGTAGATGTAGACTTTCCGCGATCGCCTTTTGAGCAACTAGGCTACCATGTCTACGTATCAGGGCAAAAATCTTACAACGGTGTTGCCTTAATTAGCAATAAGCAGATGCAGGACATTAGCACTGGTTTTGCACCGATACTGAGTGTAGGAGATTTAGACGAACAAAAGCGGGTAATTACTGGCATAGTTGATGGTATCCGCATAGTCAATCTTTATGTTCCCAATGGTTCATCTGTAGGCAGCGATAAATATGAATATAAGCTTCGCTGGTTGAAAGTGCTGCGAGAATACTTGCAGTCTCTCTTACAAGAAGGCTATGGAATCTGTATCTGTGGTGATTTCAACATTGCTCCAGAAGATCGCGATATTCACGATCCCGCCGCCTTAGCAGGTCAAATTATGGCATCTGAGCCAGAGCGTCAAGCCTTACAAGAAATTTTGCAATTAGGTTTTGCTGATGCTTTTCGCAAGTTCACGACTGAAAGCGGACACTTCAGCTGGTGGGACTATCGATCAGGAGCGTTTCGCCGTAACTTAGGCTGGCGAATCGATCATCACTATCTTACCCCTGACCTCTACCAGCAGGCTATTAGCTGCACAATAGATCCTACTCCTAGAAAACTTCCCAAACCAAGCGATCATACTCCCGTAATTGTTCAATTTTAAATTCTTATTAGTTTGTGTCTTTAAATCTCAATAATTTCTAGGATAGGTTCTAAGCACCTATGAGAGGACTACCACCATGTTTTTAGTTACTGGCGCAACCGGAGGAATAGGCCGTAGAGTCGTGCGACTACTGCGTGAGCGAGAAGCATCTGTTCGCGCCTTTGTCCGCCTCACTTCTCGCTATGGCGAATTAGAACACCGAGGAGCAGAAATGTTTATTGGTGATTTGCGCCAAGAAAAAGATATCCAAAAAGCTTGTCGAGGAGTAAAGTATATCATCAGCGCTCATGGCTCAGATACCGATGCTTTAGCCTTAGATTACCGCGCCAATATTGAACTAATTGACGCAGCTAAGGCGATTGGAGTGCAACACTTTGTATTTATTTCTGTACTGGGAAGCGATCGCGGTTATGAAGATGCACCAGTATTCAAGGCAAAACGAGCAGTGGAACAATACCTGCAAGCAAGTGGCTTAAATTACACTATTTTACGTCCAGCTGGCTTATCCTCAAATCTCCTGCCACTAGCAGAACAATTCCGTGAAAATGGGATATATTTGCTAATTGGCGATCGCCATAACCG
>Ga0115849_10021_pt1 | contig 19256 bp, 11 predicted proteins | sample InSIn3SAF170_FD_83863 | JGI IMG/M metagenome (GOLD analysis project Ga0115849, IMG submission 83863) | reverse complement strand
CATTGTTTTTCCTATAATAAGCTATGATTATTGTTTAAATTAAATAAGGTTATTTAATAAAGATTAAGCTATGTGTTTTTCATTATATAATTTTACGATTATTTATAAAAAATTTAATAAATAATTTGATCTTATCATTTTAATATGATTAAATATGATTAATTTTTTGCATATATTAAAGCCAAATATTTTTTAAGCTTTAACGTTAAAAAATATTTTTTTTTTATTATATGTTTTTTCAATTTAATTTAAACAATAAAAAAATTGGTTGGAACTATATGGAGACCCAAAACAATACAAGGCATGATTATTATGAATGCAATAATAATTGGTAATAATACTGTTCAACAATACGACATAAGTTGATCAAACCGTATTCTAGGGAAAGAAGCTCTTACTCATATGAATATAAATATCATTAAACAAGTTTTTAAACCTAAAGTAAGACTAGAAATTAGTCCCTGTAAAGATATATTTAAAAGATTAATATCCATATAAGTATTTGTAACAAATACTTTAATTCAGTTCATAACAAAATCCAATGAAATTATATTTAAATAACCACCTAAAAATAAACTAGAAGTGAAAATACAAATTAACACAATACTAGCATATTCAGCTAAAAAGAAAAATACAAATATAGCGGCAGAATGTTCTGTCATGAACCCTGAAACTAATTCTGACTCTGCTTCTGCTAGATCAAAAGGTGCTCTATTTGTTTCTGCTATCGCCCCTATAAAAAATATTATAAAAACAGGTAGTAATGGAATTAAAAAATAAATTACTCTTTGTGCTTCTACATTACCGGTTAGATTTAGATTACCTGATAACAAAAGTACTAGTAAAATAGCGGAACTTAAAATTAGTTCATAACTTATTAATTGAGCAGTACTTCTCAGTGATCCAAGAAAAGCATATTTTGAATTAGCGGATCAACCGGCTAATAAAATCCCATAGGTTGAAAGAGATGATACAGCTAGCATATATAATATACCTAAAGGTAAATCTCCTATAGTTAAACCGGGTCCGTAAGGTATTACTGCATAACCTAATAGTGAAAATATTAAGGTAATTAAAGGACCTAAAAAGAATAAAATTAAATTAGCTTGAGTGGGTGATACACATTCTTTCAACAAAAGTTTTAAGGCATCTGCAAAGGCTTGTAGTAGACCATAATATCCCACTATATTTGGCCCTAATCTTCTTTGCATACTAGCCATAGTTTTTCTTTCCGCCACAGTTGTAAAAGCTACAACGAATAAAGCCGGAACTACTACCAAAACTACTTCAATTATTGATATTAAAGTTTGCATTTTATATTTATAAAAATTTAATTAAATTTTAATCTTTTTTATTGTATTAATTTAATTAATATAAAAAGATAATTTTGTTATTCTTTAATTTTTTTATATAACGTCATTCTTGGTTTATTTAACCAAATTTAGCAAAAAAAAAAAATTATAAGCTGTTAATGTGTAAACGTGTTTTAAACAAACGCACAAATCTAGGTAATAAATATTTAGAAAATATATATATTATTATAGTTAATAAAGCAAAATTAAATAATACTTGATTTACGAAAAAAAAAGGTATAAGTTGTGGCATATTTTTATATAAATTTTTTATAAAATCATTGTCTTTATATCATTAAAAAAGAGAGTTTACTTAGAAACTTTATAAACTAAAAATTTTGGCTATAAATTAATTAAAACCTAAAAAAAAATCGGTTAATTAGGCATTGTTTTTCCTATAATAAGCTATGATTATTGTTTAAATTAAATAAGGTTATTTAATAAAGATTAAGCTATGTGTTTTTCATTATATAATTTTACGATTATTTATAAAAAATTTAATAAATAATTTAACCTTATCAATTTAATAAGATTAAATATGATTAATTTTTTGCATAAAGCGAAAATTTTTAAGCTTTAACGTTTAAAAATATTTTTTAAAAAATCATATGTTTTTTTAATTAAATTATAATCTTTAACCTTTTTTATATAAGAAAATGAATTTATATAATCGTATAAATTGCTTAGTTTTAAATGTAAACAATCCATAAATGAAGAAAATTTCTCGAAATATGAAGAAATTTCCTCTAGGGATAATATATACAGTATTATTGAGCCCAATATTGAGAGCAATATTGAGCTCAATATTGCGGTTAGTAAGTGTATAATTATTTTTTGCATTCGGTTCATTTTCATGTTATATTTAAGATCCTCAATAATAGACAGATACGTATAAAAATAATCATACTACGTCAACAAAATGTCAATATAAAATTGCAGACTCAAGCCCTAAATGATGATTTTCAGTTAGATGATATGCTAGCATACGTCATAGTCCTACACCTAAAAAAGCCGTACCGATTATCACATGTAAACCATGAAATCCTGTCCCAAAATAAAAACAAGATGAATATGTTCCATCTGAAATAGTAAATGAAGAAACAGTGTATTCCACATATTGAAAGGCGGTAAAAATAATGGCTAAAATAATAGTATATAATAGACCATAAAGTGCCCCACTTCGGTTGTTTTGTATTAGAGAATGATGACAGTAAGTTACAGTAACACCAGAAGACAATAATATTACAGTGTTTAACAAAGGTAATTCAAAAGGATTAATAGATTCTATACCTAAGGGGGGTCATTTAGCTCCTAATTCTACTGTAGGTGATAAGGCACTGTGGAAAAATGATCAGAATATGGCTAAAAAAAATAATGCTTCCGATGCTATAAATAAAGCAACTCCCATATTTATTCCTCTTTGTACAGCTAAAGTATGATTTCCTAAATAGGTTGCTTCGTTTATTACATCCCTGAATCATAAACCCATTGAATACACTAGACTTATTAAAGCTCCAAATAAGATAGTTAATGCTTTAGAAAAACTATGAAAAGTTAGTACCGCACTTAAAGTAACGGTGAATAAGGTGGTACTTGTATAGAAAGGTCAAGGGCTAGGTGATACCAGATGAAATGGGTGCGCTTGAAAATTACTTCTAGATAAGTTTGTCATTTTTTTAATAATTATTTGTTTATTTAAAGGGCTTACCGGAGACCTAAATTTAGAACAGAAATTACACAAGCAGAAAGAACTTATCTAGATAGTAACAAGTCTAATTATATATTACAAAAAAGTGAATGGGTTATCGCGGATCTTTTATCCATAAATAGTATTTATGGATAAAAGTGCAACGAGTAGACGGTAATTATTAAATAATTGCACGACTCAAACCGTAACTATTTTACTTAAATATCCCGGTGCTGATATTGCTATTTCAACCGAACCTCCAGTAACGGGATAAAAACCAAATGGTTCGAATTTTATTCCATTATTCTTAGAATAATTAGGTACGGTATGTAGTGTAAATCTTTGTATTTTATTATTAGTTAGATCTTCCCTAGAGAGTCGGAACCTGAACAATGTATAATAGTTATATTATACACTATAATAAAATATACAATAAATATAATAAAAATTAATTTTATAGTAAATTTTATTTTAGGAAAATAAAAATTTAAACAATAATAAAAATAATTTACAATAACACCAAAAGACAAAAAGGTTATAAATAATGAAAGTAATTCTAAAAGATTAAATTATATTCCTAATGATTTAATACCTAGTTCTATTTTATAATATAAGACACAAATAAAAATTTATAAAAATATGAATATAAAAAAGGATACCCTAGTATTAAAGCAAATATCCACTTAAATAAATTTTTAACTGTTATGGGTGTTACTTCATTTACATCCCTGAATCATAAACTCATTGAATACATTAGACTTATTAAAGCACCGATTAAGATAGTTAATACTTTAGAAAAACTATGAAAAGTTAATAGCGCGCTTAAGGTAACGGTGAATAAGCTTGTACTTGTGTAAAATGGTGAAAAAGAATTACAGTTTTAAGCCTATAATTTAAAATATGCGCAGGCGTATTTTTTATATTATTTTTAAAAATTTTTAAATAAAAATAACTGTATTAAATATTATTTGCGGAATGATTTATTAAAGAAAGAAGATCACACAGATTTAATATTTCATTAGGTGTTAAAATAAAAAATACTATAGCTAAATTTAAAATACCTAATGTAACAGAAAAAATATTTGATAGAGAAATTTCTACATAAATATAAGATTTTTTGTATTCTGGATTTTCAAAATATATTGTTTTTATAACACTTAAATAATAAACCGCACCTATAACACTAGTTAAAACTGCAACTAAAACCAATAAAATTTTTCCATTATCTAGCGCGCTAGTTAAAACCATTAATTTTCCAAAGAAACCAACTAAAGGTGGTAACCCTATAAATGAAAACATAGTTATAACTAGACCCAAAGATAACGCAGGGTTAATAGTAAAATATCCTTTTAATTGATTTATTAATTGTATAGGACTGTTATTTTTTTCGGATAAATTGTTGAATTCTACTGTATTTGTATAATATAAATATAAATTAAAGCCCATAGCTATTATTAACATAAAAGCGTTTAAATTTGTTAATATATATTGTATAATATAAAATAAGAATGCTTGATATGATTCTAATGTATGAACTATTAAAGCAAGTAAAATAAAACCTATATGGCTTATAGTACTGTAAGCCAATAATCTTTTCATTCTAACTTGAGTTAAACCTAATATAGTTCCTATTACTAATGAAAAAAAACAACTCATTGATAAACTAGTAGTTCAAGAATAAAACTGGGTAGTTGAGTATAGTAAAGAACTAGTATAATGCACTAATTCTAAAAACAAAATTAAGATAGCAATTTTTCCTAAAATGGCTATAAATGTTGTAACTATCGTTGGTACACCATCATAAACATCCGGTGATCATCAATGGAACGGTGCAGCCGCTATTTTAAATAGTAAACCTACGGATATCAATAATAAACTATAGAAGAAATATGTATGATTATATCAGGTTGAATAATATGCGTATTTTTCAGAGTCAGATATTATAGAATAAATTCCGTCTAAATTAGTTAAACCAGAATTTGCGTATATTAGAGCAATTCCTAATAATATAAAACATGAAGAAAGTCCTCCTAATAAGAAATAAGTTAAGGCAGAACCGGTTGAAGATTCAGAATTTCTATGTAAAGAAGATATTATATATAAACTAAAACTTTGTAATTCTATACACAAATAAATAGAAGCTAAATCTGCACTAGATATTAATAAAGTGGCTCCGCTTATTACAAATAAAATAATTAAAGCATACTCTATTATAGTAAATTGTTCAGATACTTTATTAATTATGCTCACATATTGTTTTACATTACTAGATAATATATTTAACATGGATACAGAATCTCCTATATATTTTTTTCTAGGATAAAACGCGGTCATAAGTAAAATTAATAAACTAACTATCAAAATAAATATTTGAAAACTTTGAACTATAGGTGTTATATTAAATAATCCTCCATATAAACCTATACCTTTTTCCAAATAAGTTATATGGAAACTAGTTAATGCAGATAAAAAACTGTAAAATATTATAATTAGCCCTACACGGCTATATAAAATAGATGTATCGGGTCTAATACTTAATCCATTTGAAAATAATAAAAGTGAAAGAAATAATAAAATCATTTTTTTTTTTTAGGTTTTACTATAGAAAATTATTTACTAAATTTTTTTAATTATATACGAGATAAGTTATTACTTATATTAACTAATGTGTTTTAAAGCCATAACATAACCATTAAAACTTATGGCTTTAAAAAGATTTTTTTTTTCTAAATTTAGAAAAAAAAAAGGATAATAATATACTCAATAGGATGAAAAAGTAAAAATACTTTTTACCTTTAAAGAACAAAATTAAGATTGAAACTTTAGGTAAAATTGCGATCTTAATTTTGTAACTATCGTTTATTAATAACCATTTCATTTATTTTATGCTCTGATTATAATAAATTATAATTGCTAATAAACCTGAAATTAACTAAATTCAAATATATCTACTATTAAGCGAAGATAAATATATTAATATTTAGATTAACCTCCTATTTGATCGTATAATCAATATAAGAATTTACCTAAATTAACGGATTGAATAGCAATTGGCATTGAACTGTGTAAAATTCCACAGATTTCTGAACATTGACCAAAATATGTTCCTTCTCGGTTTAAATATACAGAGGATTGATTCAATCTACCGGGATACGCATCACATTTTATTCCTAGAGAAGGACATGCATATGAATGTATAACATCTGCACCTCCTACTATAAATCTAGTATGTGTTAATTCTGGTATGATTACTCTATTATCTACTTCTAATATTCTAAGTTTTCCTATTTCAAGATCACTTTCTGGCACTATATAAGAGTCAAATTCCACAAATTCTTCATCATTATTAGTAAAATCTGGATATTGGTAACTTCAGTATCATTGGTGACCTTCCGCGTAGATTACTAATGAAGGGTCTATTACTTCATCCATAAGATACAATAATTTAAATGAAGGGAATGCTATTAAAACTAATATTAGAGCAGGTGTAATAGTTCAAATTAATTCCACTAATGTTCCATGATTTATATATTTATTAGAAATTTTGGCTTTTCTATAATTTAAGATTATAGAAAGCATTATTCAACTTACGGAAAATAAAATTATCGCTAAATAAAACATAATATTATTATGTAACTCTTCTAAACCTTCCATTTGAGGTGTAGCATTATCTTGGAAAAACAACCCTCAAGGTTCCGGACTATCATTAAATGTAAAATTGGCAAAATTTAAATTGTTAAGCATAAATTGAAACATATTTATTTTCTTTTACAAGATTTATTTATAGTTGAAATAAAATAGCCGGATATATCATAAATATAATTAGGCTCCTTTTTATATAAAAATAGTTTATTTTGAACAAGATTCGTCCTTTTCAGGTTGTTTTCCTTTTCCTTTTCCTTTTCCTTCGGGCTCATCCCTTACCACCTCTTTACCTTTACCTTGCGGTTCCGCCTCCTCCATTGGTACTTCTTTAGTAAATTCAGCCCCTTCTGAAAGGGTTTCTTCAAAGTCTGAAGGCAATGGAGTTTCTGGATTAACAAAATCCATGCAGTACATATGATATGCACAGTTGCAACTGCTACATATACACTCTGCGCCGTATTCGCCACAGTGACAACAAATGGCACCTTTAGGCAAAGTACCTTCAGAGCCCTCTGCTGGTATATGGTAAGTACAGTTTGAACAGGTACCTGGTATATTATGACCGCAAGAACAGGATGAACCACCTCCTTCGCCTCCTGAACTGCATGACCCGGCCCCTTCAGCACTTCAAGGTCCAGCACCTGAACTCTCACTAAATAAAATATAATTATTCACAAATTCTTCATCATTATTAGTAAAATCTGGATATTGGTAACTTCAGTATCATTGGTGACCTTCCGCGTAGATTACTAATGAAGGGTCTATTATTTCATCTATAAGATACAATAATTTAAATGAAGGGAATGCTATTAAAATTAATATTAGAGCAGGTGTAATAGTTCAAATTAATTCCACTAATATACTATAATTTATATATTTATTAGATAATTTAGTTTTTCTATAATTTAAGATTATAGAAAGCATTATTCAACTTACGGAAAATAAAATTATCGCTAAATAAAACATAATATTATTATGTAACTCTTCTAAACCTTCCATTTGAGGTGTAGCATTATCTTGGAAAAACAACCCTCAAGGTTCCGGACTATCATTAAATGTAATTCTTGTAAAAAAAAATAAATTATTTATATTTAGCTTAGAAATTAAAATATTAGGTTCAGAAAAAACCATTTTTTTTTTTATAAAAAGATTTATTTATAGTTGAAATAAAATAGCCGGATATATCATAAATAGTATTAAACACAATTATATAAAAATAGTTTATATGAATTTAGTTATATAAATTCAATATTACTCTTGTAAAATATATTAGTTTAATTTTTGATATAATAGTTCCATTAGTTTTTTTATACTTTTTATAGAAATAGGTGATTAAATAAAAGTAATACTTACCACGATTTTTATTAATATTTTCTTATTACGTAACAGCTATTGCAATAGGTACCGGCGCAGTCCTGGCACCCGTAATTATAAATATCTGTTCTACACCTGCAACCGGTACCTATTGCACCCTCAGGATAATGATTCATCCTCTGCGGGGGACAATTAATATCACAAATGCAGTGTCCTTCCGTGTCCTGATCCTGATCACAACAAGCACAAGAACCTATACTTAAATTATCGGATTGGTCATCGTTAGTTTCCTCTCCTCCAGTTGAACTGGGGCTGGCTCCATTTGTTTGAGCCCCTCCTCCAGTTGAACCGGGGCTGGCTCCATTTGTTTGAGCCCCTCCTCCAGTTGAACCTTCGGTGCCTCCATCTCCTGTACCTGCTGCGCTTGAACCTTCAGAAAAATTAAATCTAGGCCCCAAACCACTGCCTAAATCACTAGATGAAAAAATGGAAAAATCTTGAAAAATTACAACAACCAAAAACATATAATAGCAACAATTAATATTATTAAAAAAATATATAGCCAATTTATAAAAGCAATTTGTTTTATAAATAGCAAATCTATACTTAAAAAATATGATTTCAGAAAATTCGTAAAGGGGTTAGATATCATTAACATTAATGACATCATTGGCATAAAATTACGAAAAGAGAAAACCGGTATAAAAATAAAAATTAAACTTGTCATGTTATATATGTTGTATTTTTTAAGGCACTTGTTGGTTAACGCTTCTATATGAATAATTATTATTATAAGCTACAATAAATAAAGCCGATATTATTTCAATAAAACTTTTATTTTTTTTAAGTTTTATTATTTTTTATTTACACTTTGTAAAGGTACAAAGGCGTAAAGTTTTGTCCTGAAAACTAAACCAATTGAAATCGGTAAATATGACCGTAAAAGGCATGGTAGAAAAAAATTAAGAACCAATAACCATCGAAGTAAGGTCGATTAAAGTTGATGGAAATGAATCCATTTCCATCAAACTAAGTTCCGAATCACCAAAAATAGTAGCGAATCCTTCACGGAAGGATTCATCGCTTAGATGTTGAGGTCTCTCAGTAATAACCTCAACATCCTCAACTACGGATGTATCCCTATTTACAAAAACAGAACGGATACCCTCTACCCGATCAGTGGTTGGGTTAATATTTGCTTGTACCTCAACAACTTTATGGTTATTACTAAACCCACTTCTTCTAGTAAGTCAGTTATAACGTGACAGGTCTGCAAAATCACTCCTAAAATGCGCACAATTAAAATTGTTAGCACCACAAGCATGATTTGGAACAGAATGAGATATATATGTATTCTTCAACCTAGTAGCATATTGTATCGCGATTGCTGATACCAGCTGCGGAATACTTTGTAAAGGCAGACTAACAAAAGCATGAGGTTTTGGAGGACTATTTAGTGCTCACTCAATTGAACTATATGCTCGGTTAAATAAAGTTTGGAATAAATCACTAAAGAATTGTGGTGTTAACCAAGGGTATCTCTCCGTCGCTTTTCCTCCTACTAATTGTTTATACACTATGTGTAAAAATAATACAGTCGATACCACACTAATTATTGAACCGAAACTACTTACAAAGTTTCAACCCGCGAATGCATCTGGATAATCGCTTATTCTTCTAGGCATTCCTTGTAAACCTAAAAAATGTTGAGGGAAGAAAGTTGTATTTACTCCTATAAACAGGATTAAGAAGTGTACTTTACCCAACATTATATCGTAGGATAATCCGGTTATTTTAGGTATTCAAAAGTATCATGCACTAAATAATGCAAAAACTGCACCCAAACTTAATACGTAATGAAAATGAGCTACCACGTAATATGTATCGTGGAATGCAATATCAAGTGAAGCGTTTGCTAAAACAACACCACTTAACCCTCCGATAGTGAACATTACAACGAATCCTAAAGCAAATAACATTGAAGGTGTTAAATGTAATGATCCACCATATGTAGTAGCTAATCAACTGAATATTTTAATTCCGGTAGGCACGGCTATTATTAATGTAGCGGCAGTGAAATATGCTCTTGTATCTACATCTAACCCTACAGTGTACATGTGGTGTGATCAAACTACAAAACCTAAAACTCCAATAGACATCATCGCATAAACCATCCCTAAATAACCGAAAACGTTTTTGTTAGAAGCGGCTGAAATTGTAGTACTTATTATACCAAAACCTGGTATAATTAAGATATAAACCTCTGGATGACCAAAAAACCAGAATAGATGTTGGTATAATATAGGATCACCTCCTCCGGCTACTTCAAAGAATGAAGTATTAAAATTTCGATCAGTTAAAACCATTGTAATTGCACCGGCAAGAACGGGTAAAGATAATAATAATAACACTGCCGTAATTACTACCGCTCAGCCAAACAATGCTAATTTATGAAGTCTTATACCTGGACTTCTCATGTTTAATATTGTTGTAATGAAATTCATAGCTCCTAATAAACTACTTATTCCTGACAGGTGTAAAGCAAATATGGCTAAATCTACACTCGGACCACTATGACTTTGTAATCCTGATAAAGGTGGATAAAGAGTTCACCCTGTTCCGGCTCCATTTTCTATCATTCCAGCAAATATAAACAGTAAAAAACTAGGGATTAATAATCAGAAACTTATATTATTTAGTCTAGGGAATGCCATATCTGGACCTCCTACTAATAAAGGTAATAAAAAATTACCAAATCCTCCGATTAAGGCGGGCATTACCATAAAGAATATCATCACTATAGCATGTGCAGTTATTATACTATTATATAATTGATTATCCGCTATATATTGAACTCCTGGTCCGCTTAATTCTAGTCTTATTAATACAGAAAAAGAAGTTCCGGCTAATCCAGCAAACAATGCAAATATTAAGTACAGTGTTCCTATATCTTTGGCATTACTTGATAAAAATCAACGCTCTTTCCATTCCGTGATTTTAGTTCACCTTGTGTTTGTTTTTACTTCTTCAAAGCTTCTTTCTACGGTCTCCGTTGAATAATTTTGTTTATCTCCACCAATCAATGATGAAAGCGTATTTGTTTCTCGAATTTCTCGATGATTAAGGGACCAAGTCATTTATTTATTAGTTTTTTAATTATAACCAGACGAAGTTATATGTTTTATAAAAATTATAGAAAATTGTTCTTTTTTATAGAAAATTGTTTTAGGCTTAAAATATTTTTTTTACGTCATTATTGTTAAGGGGTTACCTTTTAAAGTGGATATATTAAGTTTAAACTTATTTTATCTTTTACTTTATTATTACTTAATCAAGATATAAATCTGATCGCCTAATATTATTTCGTCAGATCAACAAATCTGTTTCGAATATTGTATTTATTACTATGGGGTGCGCTTAACCAAACAGGTATATCGCTATTCTTTACTTTTCTTAATTGTGTATAAACTATTTATAAAATAAACCAGTCGCTACTACACATATTATTAAACGAAAACTACTTTAAATATTTAAAGGTTTTTTATATTTATAAACTATCTGCTATATATTTAGTGCATAAAAATAATCTTATTAATACAAAAAGAGTGGTTTTGGCTAATCTTGCAAACAATGCAAACATTCCTATATCTTTGAAAGGTCTTTTTTTATTTATTTTAATAAAACTTATTTAAATAAAGGGTGATTATTATGAAATTTTACATAGGTTTAGCGCTATTAGTTAATAAGCTAATGCGGACTAAGGACTTGAACCTCAATTATCTGGTCATGAGTCAGACGTGTTACCATTACACCAACCCGCTTTTCAAATAAACCAGATGAGAAATAGGTGATTCGAGCACCTGACCATTCGCGTGTAAAGCGACTGCTCTACCACTGAGCTAATTTCCCTATGACCCAGGAGAGATTTGAACTCTCGTTGTAACAGTGAAAGTGTTATGTCTTAACCGGACTTGACGACTGGGTCTTGTATTTTTAAAGAAAAAGACTAAACCATATTTTTTTGGTCTATTTTTTGTTTGACCGTTATAACAATTGAACCTACCATAGCTAATAAAAGTATTATTGAAGTTATCATTAATCATATAAAATGACTTGTGTACATAGTATTACCTATGCTAGTTATATCTGTAACGTCGACCATATTATTATCTCAATTGTGAGAACTAACATAAAATATTTGTGATTCTTGTTTATCAATAGAATATAGATTTACAATATTTTCTGATTTGTTTTCACTAGCGGGTAATATATTACCTATTGGTACAAAAAAGGCTAAAAAAGTTATAATAGCTAAAGGAATATTATTGTTTGTATCACCTATAAGTTCTGAAACTCTTATGTTTATAAGCATTAATATAAATAAAAATAAGATAGACACCGCTCCCACATATACTAATAAATAAGATATACCAATAAATGCTAAACCTATAAATATTAAATAACAAGATATATTAGAAAATAATAAAATAAGATATAAAACCGATACTATTGGATTTTTAGTTATAACAATTAATATACCCGATACAATCGATATTAGGGCTATTATATACAAAAAATTTATATTAAAACCATTAAAACTTTCAAAGCTAAATAAGTGTGTCATTAATTAATAAAAATAATTATCCTACATATAAATATACATAAATAAGAAATCGAAAAAATTTTTCCCAGACAGGATTCACGAGAAAAAGGTTTTCATTTGTTTATTCAATCGAAATGGAGATTTCAATTGAATAAGTAAACCTAATGCCCACTAGATATATTACTTAGAATTTTACGGACCTATTCTCTCTTAGCCCAGGATTGAAACACCAGTTGTTGCTAAATTAGTCCCTATAATTTTAGTTTACATTTATGTGTACATAGCCCAGTGTAAGTATCGCACTTACTTCCACCGATTACAAAACGGTAGCATTACTTTTATGCTAACCAGGCTTACGCCCCCTTATCGCTAGGCCACTAGTTTGTACCCAGAATAAGATATCTTTCTTGTGCTTTCTTGTGGGGGGATAATTGTATTACTTAGTAAATTATTATTAATTAGTACTTTATATCTAAAAATCGCAAAATTCTTGTAACCAAAGCCTATTTTAACGTAGTGTTTTACTACGCATATAAGAATATAATAAAGTGAGTTTCGTGCTTATATGCCTTCAGCGCTTATCTTTAATTGACGTGGCTTTCTTGCCATGCTAGTAGATAAATCTCCCCGAGATCTGTAGGGGATTGTGCCCGTATCCCAGTTCTTTCTATTTTAGTAAAAATAGGCTTAATTCTTTCTATTTTAGGCTTAAACCAAAAAATAAAAAAAAATAAGATTTATAGCTAACAACAAGTAAACTATAGGTCAACATACCCAATTCCTTTCGTACAAGGGGTCTATCCTTATTTTATTCTAAATTCCTCTAGAAGATAGAAACCATACTGTCTCACGACGTATTAAACCCAACTCATGTAGCTCTTTAATCGACGAACAGTCGAACCCTTCATGATTCCTGCGTTCATGTGGATGAGCTAAGCCGACATCGAGGTGCCAAACCGCGCACTCAATTTGTACTCTCTTGCGCTCATTAGCCTGTTCAAAATTGTTAAAATAAATTTTTATTTATTTCCATATCTTACAATATGGTTCAGACTATTTTATCATTTATTAATTTTTTTTTCTTATTAGTTACCGCTAACTCAACCTTTTATACCAAATGAACCTATTCTTGTTTTAGATTTTAGTTTAGTATATTGTATATTTGATTTTAAATTTCCTTTTAAAATTATTGAAGATATACCTCTAAAAGAAGAATCTAAATTTAAAAGATTTCCTTTATACTTTAGTTTAAAGACAGAACGAGACGCGGTAAAACGTTTACTTAGTCTTCCTTTAGCTTCTAATCTAAAACCAGTTGTATGTTTGTACTTAAGATTATTAATTATAATATTTCTTAGGTATAATTTATTATCTATTTTTTTTTGAGTTACATCGTTTAGAAATATTTTCTTTTTATAAATTTTTACCTTATCTTTCAATTTATTAAGTATTTTATGCATTTTATTTTTATTTCGGGTTAATTTTAATTTTACACTTTCCGATAATATATCACTGTTTAAATAAAAACGTTTTAAATTAATTAAATTGAATTCCACATTTTTATTAAATAATGTTTCTAAATGTTTTTTTAGTAAACGAAGATAGGTATAATTTAATTTAGATTTATTCACATATATAAGTTGTTTATATAAAAAAAAAAGACGTAATTTTTTCATAGTTAGATTTAAAACATTTTTATAAAATAAACCAGTGTAATTAGATAATTTTTTGAAAGTTTTTATTTTGTATTTTCGGTTTTTTTTTACTATATCTAATATTTTTATTAATAAATATTTATCTTTATTAATTTCACTTAAAGATTCAAAACCTTTCATAAGTATTGATCTTAACGTTTTAATATAATTTGCGTTAATTTTTTTATTTTTAGTAAAAAAATTATTAATATATATGTTTCTTAATTTAGATAAATAATTATTTTTTTGTCTATTAAATATATATATATTAACTAAAACACTGTTATTTTTATGTTTGAATTCACCATTACTTAAATAAATCCGGTTTGAAGATAATCTTCTTAATCTAAGTAATAATCTTTTAGTTCTTATTTTTCTTTCTAAACTTTGATTAAAAACACTAAAAAAACTTTTAATAATTTTCATAGCGGAAACAGTTGTAGAAGGTATTAAACTTAAATTATTTTTATTGTAAACATATATGCTATTATTTCATTCTCTTACTGAAGACGGAAAATGTTTAGATTTTTTTTCCGAATTAGGTTTAGTTGTTTCAGTAACATTTTTTAAGGTTTTTTCGCTTGAATTTATCATAAATTAAAATATATATTTAGTAACTATATTTTAAGCAAAAAAATTATAGATTACTAAATTTTGGGGTTGTTTTTGTTTTTAAAGAAAAAAAAAATTTTTAAATGCTGGATTATTAGTCGTTGGGCGTTCTTTGTAATAGAACAAAGTTTCGCTTCAAATTAACTTTAATAGTTTTTTTTGAATTTAACCCAGTTTTAATCCATGCTTATTTGCATGGAAGGACAATTATTATCCCTAGCGTAACTTTTTCAAAAATCCAAGACCTTTCCTTTCCGTATCTTGCGATCATATGCCCCGCTTACGCGACTGATGGACTTGTATGTCTGACAGTAAAGCAAGATTAAGCCATTAAACTTTTACAGTATTATTAAATATCATAGTATGATAATACTACAACTAAAACAATTTATAAATATAAATTGTCTTATACAACTATTCACCATATAGTTAGAATCTTACTTAAAAAAAAATATAATTGTACTTAAAACAACCATAACTGAATAATTATATAAAAATTAATGACAAATTAAAATAAAATGTAATTAACAATTAATTACATTACGTATAAATCATACGTATTTACTATTAGAAAATTGGATATACCCAGGTACTTTTTATGGGATCTGTGCCCCGCATAAACTGTCTTCTAATCAATTGACTAAAATAAAGTAAATAAAGGTGTCTCATTGTTGTTGCATTAGGAGCATAAAACAGGCACGATAAATTGCGTAAGGAATGTGCAGCGACGCTTTTTATCGCACTTTTCCCTAAAAAGGTAGAATCAGAGGTTTTATTATTTTATAGTAGATATAAATTTTATATACCTACACCTAATACCTCTACCTTATACACTTGTAATTCTTATATTTTAGCCTAAATTAGTAACAGTAAAGCTGCAAAGGGTCTTCTCGTCTATCTAGAGGTAAACAGTATCTGCACTGCTATTCCAATTTCACTGAGCCAATCATCGAGACAGCTGTTGTATCGTTACATCATTCATGCAAGACCGCATTTAACGGCCAGGGTATTCCGCTACCTTAGGACCCTCATCGGTAAGGCCGCCGTTTATCGGGGTTTCCATCCAGACCTAACCTTTTAGTTTTAAGCCCATTAGTTACCCAGCCGACACCGGGCAGACATCACACTCAATATTTCGATATATCTTAGCAGAGTGCTTTGTTTTAATTAAACAGTCGTACAACACTATTCCATGCTTCCTCTTTCATAGGTATTTCCTTATGAGAATGGCCCACCTTATCCCGAAGTTACGTGAGTCATTTTGCCGAGTTCCTTAATGATTGATTACTCAAACGCCTTCGTATTCTCTACTAGCTTATTTGCGATAATTTTTAGAGACGGTATTAATATTTTTTCCTGAACTAATTTTACTTTAATTAGTTTTAAGTCTTTTAACTACTCATCGTTAAAAAAAACTACCATAAGTACAGTACACTTTGCTTAACATTCAGCAGACTTGTTTCTAACCGAAATTTCGTCCGTAACAAATAAATATAAGACTTAACGTCCCCGCATTTTATGATAAAAGACAAAATTCACTATATTTTCTTATATCTATAGTTGCAGATGATACACAAATTTCCTGTAAGGACCCTTATTATTTTTTTTTATTTAACTTAGAGGCCGTAAATTTAAATTTCGAAACGTGTGTCATAAGCTTAAGGCGGAAAAAAACTATAAAAGATTAGATAAGCTCGCAACCACCGTTCTTTACTTATTTTCATCTTTCAGATGTTTTTTTGTTCTTTTCGTTACTCATGTCAGCATTATCACTTGGATTATCTTATATTACATTTAGTCTTATAAAGAAAAATTCTTAGATTTATCCAATGTTCCGCTACCCCATAGATAATAAATTATCTATGGACAAGGTTTCGGTATATTATTTAGATCCGTTATATTTTCGGTATGATCTTCTGGTTTTATATCAGTGCTCTGTTACGAGATCTTTAAAAAATGGCCGCTTCTAAGCCTATTTCCTGATCGTTTTCAAAGACACATCCTTTATTTCACTCAACAATAATTTTGGAACCTTATTAACTCTTGTTCTGGGCTGTTTCCCTTTAGACATACAACCTTATCGTACTATGTCCGATTATTTAACATATATCTTAACCCTTCCGAGTGCAAAATCTCTCCGATAAAATCTTTACGATCCCCCGATGTATTCAAATAAATTTGATCGAGATCACAGTTCTGTACCTGCTAAGATGTTAATTAAATTACCTACTTATATAGGTTTCGCGGAAAACCAGCTGAACTAGTCAGTTTTGTCTTTCACTTACTTACCACCATTCATCGGATATCTTTACAACGATAACCCGTTCGGACCTTTATAATCCTGATAATGGTAAGATCACTAGTCTTCGGGTCTAAAGTTAGATACTTATCATTTTTACATAATCGATTTCTCTGAAAAAAATGCTAAAGCAATTCACCCTACCAACTAGTATTTTTTTTACTCATAGTTGGCAATTAGACTAAGCTATAGGCTTATATTTTTTTGCATCTAACATTAACTTGCTGACCCATTATGCAAAAGGTACGCTTTTGTTTTTTATTTAAATTTATCTCAAGCTGCTTATAAAACTACTATTAAATATTTTCCCTCACGGTACTATTCACTATTGCTTATAAACCATATTTAGCTTTAGAGGAAGGTACCCCTTTATTCAAACAGAAACACCGTTTTACTTATTCAAGTTTTTTTTTTCATTTACTTGTTTCAAGCTTTTCTACCTTAATTCACATTTTTTGTAGAATCTCGTTTGATTTATTTTCCTAAAGTTACTAAGATATTTCAGTTCACTTTGTTTAGATAACCGAAGTCTCATAGTATTCTTCTAAGGCTGGTACTTTAGTTTATAGCGGAACGTTTTCATAATAATTTCTTTTTATACTTTTTATCATTTAATTAAATGATATGAACATAATATAGTCATTATCCATAATTCTTTCTTTTTTATTTAAATTTATCTCAAGCTACTTATAAAACTACTATTAAAGGTTAAAAAAAAAAATTAGAATAAATAGTCTGAACCATATTGTAAGATATGGAAATAAATAAAAATTTATTTTAACAAATTTGAACAGGCTAATGAGCGCAAGAGAGTACAAATTGAGTGCGCGGTTTGGCACCTCGATGTCGGCTTAGCTCATCCACATGAACGCAGGAATCATGAAGGGTTCGACTGTTCGTCGATTAAAGAGCTACATGAGTTGGGTTTAATACGTCGTGAGACAGTATGGTTTCTATCTTCTAGAGGAATTTAGAATAAAATAAGGATAGACCCCTTGTACGAAAGGAATTGGGTATGTTGACCTATAGTTTACTTGTTGTTAGTTATAAATAAAACTATTTTTACTAAGATAGAAAGAATTGGGGTACGGACGCAATCTCCTACAGACCTCAAGGAGATTTATGCTAGCATGGCAAGAAAGCCACGTCAATTAAAGATAAATGCTGAAGGCATATAAGCACGAAACTTACTTTATTATATTCTTATATGCGTAGTAAAACACTACGTTAAAAATAGGCTTTGGTTACAAGAATTTTGCGATTTTTAGATATAAAGTACTAATTAATAATTTACTAAATAATACAATTATCAGCCTACAAGAAGATATCTTGTACTAGGTACGTATTTCCGGCCTAGGTATAATTGGGTTTAAGCCTGGTTAGCATAAAAGTAATGCTACCGTTTTGTAATCGGTGGAAGTAAGTGCAATACTTACACTGGGCTATGTACACATAAATGTAAACTAAATTTTTAGGGACTAATTTTACAACAACTGCGCTTTCAACCTGTGGTTAAAAGGTCGGTAAAAATCTAGATAATAAGTCTAGTGGGCTTTAGGTTTACTTAATCGAAATCTTAATTTCCATTGAATAAACAAGTGAAAACCTTTCTCTCGTGAGCCCGGTCAGGAAAAAAATTATTTCGATTTCTTATTTATGTATATTTATATGTAGGATAATTATTTTTATTAATTAATGACACACTTATTTAGTTTTGATAGTTTTAATGGTTTTAATATATATTTTTTGTATATAATAGCCCTAATATCGATGGTATCGGGTATATTAATTGTTATAACTAAAAATCCAATAGTATCGGTTTTATATCTTATTTTATTATTTTCTAGTATATCTTGTTATTTAATATTTATAGGTTTAGCATTTATTGGTATATCTTATTTATTAGTATATGTGGGTGCGGTCTCTATCTTATTTTTATTTATATTAATGCTTATAAACATAAGAGTTTCAGAACTTATAGGTGATACAAACAATAATATTCCTTTAGCTATTATAACTTTTTTAGCCTTTTTTGTACCAATAGGTAATA
>Ga0115849_10019_pt1 | contig 19427 bp, 14 predicted proteins | sample InSIn3SAF170_FD_83863 | JGI IMG/M metagenome (GOLD analysis project Ga0115849, IMG submission 83863) | reverse complement strand
GAACAGGAAGCCACCGAAGGAGTACAGACTCTCATCACAACAGCCAAAAGGACCATCAACGAAGGTCTACGAGACGACTGGGAAACCCTCTGGGTCCACGGAAACCATGGACGCTATCTCTACTCCTTGGACGTGCGATCTGACAAGAATTCCTTGGAAATGAACAAAGGCCTGCCTCGCGTGATTTGCTCTATTTTGACACAAATGAGAACCGGCAAGATCGGTCTTAGATCATACCTTTATAAAATCAACCAAGCGGAAACAAGCCAGTGCACTTGCAACCAAGGAGAACAAACAGTGGAACACATCCTCCTGAAGTGCAGGGAGTGGGTAGCAGAGAGACACGAACTTTGGGCAGGCGGTAGACCGATGATTAACTTCAGATAACTCCTCTGTGACCCAATTAAGGCGATTAGAGCAGCTCGGATGATGCTGAAGACTGGCCTGCTCGAGCAATTCAAAGAGGTGCCAATACTACGTGACACATAACATACCACACCGAACTAGCCAAATCATCAACCCTCTTTAAAACTCAAGTTCAAATCCCAGAAAATCGAAACTTCGTCACCCACGGCCCCACTTTTCAGTCAATTCAAACATTAATTATTAAATATCAAAACCTCAAGCACCAACTTTGGACCCAGAGACGACTGGTCCTCAACATCAACTTTGAGGACATCACAGACAGCTGTAACGACTGGGCAGGTCAAATGGAGGTGGGGGGATGGGGGGGGGGAGGGGTGGTTCATGTAGAACTCCTGCATACGTTTCGCTAAGCGAAGCTGGGACATTGTATGACATGGTACAATACAATACAATAATAATATAGAAATAAATTGCGAGAGTCTCTTTCAGCTACTCATCTCGTATAGATCTTGCAGGTGCCAGGACTTGCATTGTACTAAGAGGGCAGTCTCTTTTTCTTTGGTATAGACCTTAAGGGTATCAGTAAAAATTGATGTATGGTTGTTTACGCCCTTTCCCACATGCAAGAAACCGGCTGTCCTCTTCTGGTTTTATCTTTTCGTTCCAAATACATATTAGAAACAATCTAAGCTTAGGTAGTCTCTATTTGAGTCACGCGGATGAGAGAAGCAATCTAACTTTATCTTCAAGTACCATTGAAGTTGATGCCAGAGAGCTTATTCTGGTTGTGTCTTCGTCATTAAATTAGCTCGCTGCATACAAGAGTGATAGATTAGCACCTACAGCCGATTGTCTGAGCTCAATAAAGAGAGCAGATGCTTCTACCAACACAATAGGTTTCTCTCCTTCAGTTACCAGAGTCTCAATGTGTCCTTCAACCCAAATTTTCCGACCTTGCGCCTTGGTTGTGTTCGCTCGCAGCACTACAAAATTTCTAGCAAAAACCGGAGCTCGGTAGTTGATATTCAGGTTAGCCGTCATGCCGTTCTTGTTTGGGAATGCAGCAGAGCAGCAGTTTGCAAATCCCTCGTCCAACATTGTTGCAAGCATCCCCCCCCGTGGACGATACCAGGATGCCCACACAAATCCATTCCCAAGTAGGATATTTGAACTAGAGATTTCCCGCCCGTTTCGATCCATGTTAATGGTGATACTACAACCTTTCCAGGGCCTACAAGAGTTCGTCCAATAAAATTATGCCGTATTTCCGACTTTAATAATGACTTTGAGAACTCAGGTTGTGACTTCAGCTTGATTACTATTGGATGATTATTGACAAATTCCTCCAGTTCTCCAGTAAGATCGTCATGAGACGTTGTAAGTCTTTTCACATCCGTGGACGCGGCAAAGAAGCTATTTTTGGTCATGAGCGTTGAATCAGCTGCCATCATGAAATTGGAATTTTAGAAAAACAATTGACCTTAGAAGACTGCAGCAATTCTAGATTGGGGACATGTTTATATTATTTCTAAGCCCAACGCTCAGCCAAGACTGTTGTCAGCCTGCATTATGTCAAATGGTCAGCAGTTGAAACAAAAAACAATTGGAACTTTCTCAGCATGCTTATACCCAGGTAATCGTATTGTTCGGCATCGACTGCTCATTGGGGTTGCCTTGGTTAGGCAACGGATACCAAGCACAGAATCGTTATTCAACCCCTCGACTTACAACATTATGGTACTATACGTGGCCCGCCGAGCATTCCTGTTACAGTCAGCTTTTCTGGTTGTGACTTATGCAGGAGTGTCAAAGAATGACATGAAACAGAAGTAAGAGTATGCGGACATCTCAAAGCTGTGCCTGAACTTACCTTAACCCATCACAATAGTTGCAGTCTCATCGTAGGAATTTATGTAATACACCAAACTTAAAATTGCCACCGGCTACTTGAGAATTGTCAAAAGTAACACCAAAATCAGAAATCTTATGGTTGAGTAGAATCCAATCTGTTCTCTTCGATAGGGTTAACGGTTGCGGTCAAGGATTGGCAGTCCTGGCCCTTGATGATGATGAGGTTTCGATGTGTCCGTGGTCGAAGGGCCATTCCGTCCAGCCAGTTATCCAGTTGATCCTGATCACCCAACTGGTTTTTGTATGATTTGGGAATAGGGGTTATATACTTCACGTCAAGTTTATGTCACTAATTGCACATCATCACAAAGAACAGAAATGAGCTTAAAGTTGCTTCGAATTGAAAGGTTACGTAAACAGCAGCGGGCCTGTACGGCATGATAACCCAACTCGGCAGCGGTCTTCCCTCGTGGAACTGCTTCCAGCAAACGTCCGGGATTTAAGACTGATCCCATATCTACATCGAGAACTGTTGCTGTGGAATATTGACTACAGTCTAAGGGCCCATCAACATGCTCTTGCCACCCTAGCTCATCCTCCCTAGAGAGAGGCGGTTGGGGACAAAACGTTCGTGTGTCGAGATCCTGTGGATTGTAGTTACTGCAGGAGACGGAAGGCGGGATCAAAGATACGGTGGCATGCTCCACTCGTTCTCATAACGTATGCCGTCTAGTGCAAATTGCTTGACTAATAGTCGAAGGTCGAAATAGTGGCAAAATAAAGGCAAAAACCCGAAAGGTCCAGATTTGTAAAGAAGACGGGAACATGATTTGGGTAGGAAACTGTGTCGTGAGGGGCTTTCGAGTCGGCCGGAAGTGAGATTAGGACATAGGTATAGGAGATGCGATAGGTTCGAGTTCCCCGCAGTATGTCTAGGGCAATGTGGGCTGGAATTGAGTTCAAAATGAGAACGACCCTAATTCCTAGAGGATCCCTCGTGTGGAACGATGTTGCATGACATTGAAGAGAAGAACTCTGATTCCTCAGATCATGCGCAGTGTGGATCGATGTTGCATGGCGCCGACGATTAAGACTCAAATATTTAGAGGTTCTCGTACACAGCTAGTGTGGAGTAGTGGATGATGTCGACAGAGTGCAAAATGGAGAACTTCGGATTCTGTATAAGAACCACAGCCATTGTGCCAAAGAAGGATTAAAATGATGGATGATGAGGGTGTACTTGCGTGTTAAGTAATAAAATTGAAATCTCCTTTCAGGATGCTAGCGGGGCGTAATCAGGTTGACCGTCCGGGTCCTGGCTAAGCCGGATTAGCTCACCGATATTGACAGCCTTCCCGCCCTGAAAAATGGATACCAATCACTTCCCATTAGCGTTGCCTTATTTACTGCTGGTTGGGATCAGGTCCGTCGGTGACTTTTCGCGCTCACTGGAGAGAAACTAAAACTGCGGTAAGGCTTCCTCCCGGGCGGAGCACAAGGCAAGTTACGTGGATTCTTGCGCCACGCGAAGCACCTCACCAATTTAGCAATCGATTATGGAAATTGTTTACCTTTTGATGACCACAACGAATGCTAGCCGGAATACGCTTCAAGATTTATGAACAAATATATGTACGAGTATGTTCTACGAGGCGCGTCGATGGAAGTCAAGGAGCTGCTTCGTACCCTATAGTAAACTACCATGGCTGTCCAGCTAACTCCACTTCTTGAGCTTCTACCAAACCACAATCTTGCTCACATTGTGCAGGATGTGGCATCAAGCGGGCAAAATTCTGGCGTCTCAGCCAACCTCAACATCAACTTGTATGCGGTCTGTGAAGACTTAGTTTCCCGGTGGAGGAGTTCGGCTGGTCTGCTTTGGAACAGCAGAACCACAGACAGGAACGCTGTTCATATTAAATTGCAAGGCCCTCAGTGGAGCTGCTAAAATCCTAAAAATCCCCGCTTGCTGGACGTTCACTCGTTGGAGGGACGGCGAGGAGTCAATAGGGGAAAGTAAATACCTGTGGAATGATCAAGATGGGATGGTGATAGTGCTGGCAATGACTTCGAAGGTGGCGATAGTGTTGATAGAAAGGATGCCTGGGACGCTGACCTGCGAGACTGGGGATGCGTCTTGAAAACTCAGAGTCAATTCACCAAGTTGATGTCGCGGAAGAACTCAGGTGGCAGCACCACCCCGTCTAAAGACCAATTCTGGAGCATCAACGATCCCTGGGGATTGATCCCTGGCCTATTTGCTGTGTCGGGACTCATCGACACAGAGTCCGCGGCGATTTCACCCACCTACGCCCTTCACAGATCTCAGACCTTTCACGCCAGTTATGAAGTATGTATTTGGGCACCAGTCTTGTGCGAGGACCAGCTGCAACATCGGAAATTGCATCGGCGCTAGACCCCGTCCGTGACGAAGCTACCGAGAGGCCTCGGGGCAGTATCCTCGCGCTTGATGGAGGAAGGAGGACTGGAGAGCACTGAGGTGATTAATACAGGTTTAACGGGGAGACTTGTCTCTTTCCTTTGAGAATGCCTACCAGCTAGTTGTGCTTCACGCAACGCTCCTCTGACTCACTCCGAGACGAAGCTTGCGGCAGTCAACAACGCGAACAGCGTTGACGGCGAACCAGAGAGCGTGCTGATTGAAGGGTACCGGGTGATCGAGAGTTATTGCCCAATTCTAAGACTGTGCGATCTTGCAAAACGCAGCTCAACGAGGAGCTTTGAATGATGGTAGCGAAGTCGGCCAGCGCTGTGCAATGGAGGCGTCATTGCAAATGATGATGGTGTGGCCATGATCGTCGATCTCTATCTCTAGCTACTGAGTGGACGTTGAGCATTCGAACTCGGTTGCAGAGCGCGATCAAAATTCCGTTTGCATTACGGAAATCCGCAAAATGGTGTTCAGCGTCATTACAATTAGGAAGAAAGGACGGTGCCAACCAATTACGGGTGAGCTTTGACCCATTTGGTCTGCTCATCTGTGGACCCTGGCGTTTGCTCTGTGTCCACTCCGGCGAAAGCAAAATTGCGCAGCTCTTTAAATTAACCGTTAGAGAAGACTGGTACCAAGATTTCTTGCTTCGCTGTGAGAACCAGCCAAATCAATTTGACGCGTCTTTCGATGAGCAAATTTTTATGGAAACCGAGGTGGGTCCAGGAGCGATGTCGACAACTTGAAACGTGGTCAGGTAGTTCTGAGTCTTTCTGACGCCCACCATTCCCATCCCATGATGGACTGATAAGAGCACCAAAAACCCAACTTCTACAGAGACTTCTGATAAATTTGGGGAATTTTGGATTGTAGCTCCGAAAGTCTGGCCACGTGAATTGGGATATCGGCGTACCTGCCGCGGCCCTGACAGCGCCAAGGGATGCAGTCAGATGGTGTGTATCGAGATTGGAGCTAGCGCTAGCCTTATCGTAATGTACCCCGTGGACAATGATTACAACTCTTCAGAGCTCCCCACCAACAGCCACCTTCTTTCCTGCTTACGAGCTCGTATCTCTCAATTGACACAATGGCAGGAACTGTGAACCTTGATTCCGTACTGCTAAAACAACTCAGCTTTGCATTGCAGTCTGGAATCAAACTTTACAGGACCGTTGAGAGTACTCAAACCCAATCCCATTCCGCACTCGGCCTCCTAGAGGAGCTTGATGACTTGAACGGGATTCTCAGCTCCTTCACAGACGCAATCGGTGTTTCTGCTGACGTGGAGTTTTATGCTCTCCGTCTTCCTTTACAACGATGCGGCAATGCCTGTACAGAGTTCGAAAAGGAGGTTTTGAAATGCTTATCCCGGTCTGGTGGCAATTCAACAAACTTGCAAGACTGGGCCAACTTAAGGTATATGGGTGATGATATCCTCGGCTTCAGGCAACTGCTGGCTAGATATAAGTCTACTATCAATATTGCTCGTATAGACGCAAGCCTGTAAGTCTCTGTCTCCTTATGTGTACCAAAGCAGCTTTAACCCTTATCTAGTCACAAATCCCCAATCACTTCCGGAGATCTCGAAATTTACAAAGACCTTTCAAAGAATGCCACCATGAATATTCAGACCCATCTCCAATACATCGACAAAAGGCTCGAGACACATACAGGGGCTGACCTGGTTGCAGAGGAAGTAAGACTTCTTGAAGAGGAGCAAACGAGTTCGCACAAAAGTCTCGAAATCTGTGCCCAATTTTCAGATCATATTGATCAGATTAAGCCAATATCCGAGCCACCAGAGCCCCTGCACGAGTACAAGAGCAGCCTCAACATTACCATTGCGAAGTTGGAAAGTTCTTTGAAAGATCGAATCGATCAACTGGTGGATAAATCGAAGACAGGGACGGTCTCTGAGGAGGACGTTACGAATATTCAAAGGCTGCAGGAAAGTCTGGGGGCTATATACCAGTCTGCGCGGATCCTCTTTGGAGCAGGAACTTCCGTGAAGGAAAACATCAGCACTATTGAAAACTATGCTACAGGCGATGCTCTCCAGCTTGCAGTTTCGACGAGCGGCAAGGTTATTCGTGGTAAAAATAGCGGACTTGGGTGGAGATCATGGCAGGTCGGAGGCCACATGAGTGATGTTACGGTTCAAGTGATAGTTCGAAACGCGTTACAACGCGGTATATTATCCGTTCCAGCCGATGGGGTCTATGGGATGAATAGTGAGCGTGTTTTCAAGGAACGCTATGGACCGGGGCATAAGATGACGGCTGGGATAACTGCGGAAACGTAAAGCTTAGGGGTCAAATGGGATAATTGTCTATAGTACATAAAATCGGGGAGCCTCCTGTGTCACTTCCGCTCCCTTTGTGCTGGTAAAACCCTCTCCCTTGCTGCCCTACGGCCAGTCACAAGAATTCAGAATAGAGATGTTTTCATTCACAAACGGACTAAGTTATACTTTTCTTAGTTTCAAGGCTGGCAACCAACCAACCAGCGAAGGATAGTAAATACGATAGCAAGAGATATTTTAATTGCCTGGAAACTCGCGTGAATACCCCGGAAACTTCTCAATCTCCAATGCCACTCACTCATAGCAGTCATAAGTGTATATATCGTGATTTCGTTAATCAAGGTTCGCGGAATGCTAATAAAACCCTCCCTGCCCGGCCACCACCGTCTTGGAAACGCTCCACAGACCATGAGTTTGCGCGTAATTCTGGGTGCCGAACATATCAACTGGTAAACCGTCAAAGCGTGCTTCAGCATTATCTAGCTGTACGTTGTTGTCATAGGCACTTGCGTCTATTTCCTCTTGGCGTGCTCTCCATCTTATGTTGACTTTGACTTCCTGTCGCAAATCGCCTGGGAATAGGTAGTGTGTGTTTGCTGACAGATGCGCTGACATATGTTGATTTTGTGCGTGTTGTGGGTGAAATAAGTTGATTCCCAGATTCGACTCGCTAGGGCTAACGAAGCTTGAAAGGATAGAGTTCTGGGTAGGAGATTGTTGATGGTCGATGGCTTGGGCTGACTCTCCAATCGTCGTTTTCGAAATAGTTGCGGATATTGGTGCCGCTTCAAAGCCCTGCATTGCATCTCCGTTAACGGGTTCCTTGCCAATATCGTTGAGACTTGTTCTGGCGCAGACTGGGTTACTTTCATACAGTTCATGAAAGCTTCCAAATTCCTTTTCGAAATCATAAGCTTTCAAACTCCCAACAGCGAACCAACTCTGGTGGAAGCGCTGGTGAGATTCGGTATTAGCACTCGACAAGTAGTTTTGCATCTTCCCAAGCATGTCGAGGTGCCATTTGGCCATATTCAGCCTAGGAATCATATTCGCAAGAATGTAACCTTCCGTCGGATGGTCGGCATTGCTCTGGCCAGATCGCAAATGCACATATTCACCAACGTCCATGTGTTGAAAATGGGCTGCATACAAACACACAAAAGCTGCTTGTGAGACTGCAAATTCAATTTGTGGCGACTCAGGAAAAGCGTTGTTGTCTTGACAAGTCTGGACAATATCCACGATGTCTCTTGCTGCTGTAAAGATGGCCATGGCGCTCTTTTCCCAAAATCCACCAGGAACATGAGACTGATGTTCAGGAAAGACTGGAGTATCCAGAGCTCCGTGCAGCCTCGCGCGCAGGAGTGGTATGAACGGGATGTACTCTCTGTGTAACATAATGAGACAAACTGAGTAGAGAGTGTGCATTGAGGCGTAAGTTGTGGAATTTCGGTTTTCGATATGTGCAGACAGGTTGGACTTATTGAACGTCAGATTCAACGGCAGGCTATTGTAAAATCTTTCCAGCTCCTGGCTTAGCTTGAAGAATTGAGTAGAACTATGCCAGGGAGGTAGAGTTTCAGCTTTTCGACCTCCAGCATAACTCCACTCCGAAATTTTACTAAAGATCTCAACCAGCTGAATGTACCTGCCGAGGACTCTATCGTCGTTTATAATCTCGTCAGCTCGAGTAGGCTCATCCCAGAAAGTAGTCGTTTCATCTCGAGCGAATAAGAATTGGTCATCAAAGCAAGGAGGCTTGACCTTCATCTGCTTCACCGAGATCATGGTGGGCCTGTACTTCCCGGCAGATAGCATCCGATCTATAATGAAACAGCTCCACCAAGTGCGTCGTCTGACTTCTATCTCGGTTACGTTATCACGATGGTTCTCTTCATCTTCTTCGTACGGTAGCCTGATTGCCTGTGCTAGTCGTATCGCCATACCAGAATAGATCCAGGCACTCAGATCTCTGGTTTGTCCCCATTCCCACAGCGCAAGCATCAACAAGGCTTGAATTCCATCAATAGAAGAGCTAGTGAGGCTGAAACCCGTAGGACCAATAGCAGTCTTGAGGGCGGTGGCATAGTATTCGCTAGCACCCAATGGATTCCTGGATTTTGCTGTCGAGTGGTAGTCTACTAACTCGGAATGAAAGCGAGCTGTGAGCATCAGAAGCGCTAGCAGAAGAACACCACCGTCTCGCAGATCTGTTGGTGCTACCGAAGGATCTCTTGGATTTGAAGCTTGACGGATCCGGTTTCTGAAGGTTGGCGGGTGGAGAAACGGCAGCTGTGTTGAGAAATGCACCTTGAAAATATCAAAGACCTCATCCCATACTTTCTTCGTTAGCACGGGGGCGTCCAGTGGATCCCCAACCTTCCTAAACCTTTTTGGGCTCTCGCCATCCCCCTGCTTGATCTTTGCCGTACTCTCGGGCTGTTTGGGTGTAGAGCCTGAGACAGATGAATAGTGGCAGTCAATACCATTTCCAGTGCAAGCCTTGCACCTTGACCCGAGACCATTATTAACACACTTGATCTTGCTTCTGCAAAAAGACTTAGCGTTCTCGGCCGCCCAGCTTAAGTAGAAGGTTGTATATACCTGCGACATTTCGCACACGCAATTGAAGACCGCGATTTCTTCTGGGACCCATTGTGATTCTTCCGATCCTTCATAGCTCTGCCTGCACTCTGATCCTCCCTTCGTATGTATGAATTGCGCACCGCACGGTACACTTGTCTAATTGAAAGGGTATAATGGACATAAGCCCACTCGCCGGAGCGAAGGCTTCAGTCTTGTCGAGCACGCTTGATGTGTGAGAAGGCGATAAGATCGGCAGTGGGAACATATAGGGAGGAGGAGTGATTGTTGGCGTTGTCGGTCATACGGAGCAGCAGAGGGTTCAACAGAGGATAGTACTGTGGTGCAGTCGCGAACCGAAGACCTGCTCTTTAGAAGACGAATACCTCTAGGTTATGATCAGTTTGCATAGTCTAGTGGAGGGTTGTGGTCGCTCTATTACCAGATATACATAGTATGAAAAGCAATATAGTAAATGGCCACAAATTGTGACGGGTCGCAAAGTGCTGTCCGTCTCTTCGGATGATTTTGTGGCTTGCGCACGATTTCCAAAGCTGCAATAGAAGCGCCATAGATAGAAGAGAAGAGGAGTCGCAGGTTGATGTCCCATCTTCTAGAGAACATTGCAGGAATGGGTAGCGGAGGGTTTGGCTTTCTTGTGGATCGCGCGGAGCAAGGGGAAATGTCCAGATCTGCGGGCCGAAAGATAAGGTGGGATCTTGGGAATTCGATCACATGATCCCGAAGCAATTACGCAAAACCCCTCCCACTAAATCATGTTTTCAAAAGACGACGATTTGGAATAGACAGCTCTTTATTTAAATGTGTAAGGCCATAGGCCAGAAGGTTTCATGACGCTACAAAATTTCTCACAAGGAAGAAATTGCCCATCTTAGGCTGGATTCAGGATGCTGGTACGATGTTGCCGTTTGCTCGCTCTTTCCATCACAACTTCGGGCCTCAGCAGCCAAGTTGCATGTACGTGCCGTTGAATCCCACGGCGCAAGTAGAGTTGCACTTGCAATGCAGTTGTGGGAACGATATACCCAGTTATGGACCTAAGTTAACTTCATCGTTCCCGCAAATTGCAAGCCTCCTACCGAACTCCGACTCCAGATCTTTCGAATTTCGGCGCAGCATCGATCAATCCACATTATTCAGCACCAAGCAGAATCATTTGAACAACTAATCGCTAAGAGGAGGATGTATACCATTCTATCACCTTTGATATCCACGGAATTCCATATCTGCCGGGAGCTTCGGGCAGAGAGGATGAGACACAATCATTTCGAGATTCACAACGATCATCATGGAGGACTTCGACTACCAAATTTACATTGTTTAATTCTCACCATTAAGCAGCCACTGTCAATCTTATTACCTTTCATCATTGGAGTCGGCGAAACTGGTGGATAGCCATTCGGTGAGGTCACACCACCTAGTTCTTGGTGCTTTTCATAGCGGTTTGGAAATAAGGCGGTATAACGGCTACAGGCTGTGAAGCTGTCTGGATATTAAGATATCTTTTGTGGTGTGTGTGGTACGCCGCTTCGGTGGGCATATTTCAGAGGCCATTTGCATTACGAGCAATAGATCAAGCAGGTCAACATTGCCTCGAAGAAAATAGATCGATTTGATGAGTCATGTACATCGCCCGTTTGTTGCTGCCTGACGAAAGGCTCCGGCTCTGTTCTCAAGTACAAGAGCAGTAAAGTTATAGAACCAAATGAGCTCATATATGATTAAACAACTCAAAATTCTCTGTGTGAAAGATAGCTCTTGAAGCAAGGGATTATGGGATGTGCTTTTGGCAGGGTATGGGTACACTCACTAATAAGGAATGGTCGATTTGGCGGCATAGGCAAGTTACAATTCAGATTTCTCTGTTTCCATGATAGATCTCTACAGAAAATTCGGAGCTTCAACTGAAGCCCTCCAAAGGTGGACTCACGTCAGCAATATAACTTAAGTTAGTTCTTCTGCACTGGTTCAAGACAGTACCAAAGGGGGTCAGCTCGGGTCCAGCGGTCCTTAATCACCAGACTTGCTTTCTTTCTCCTCCGGTACCCGTATGTTGTTAAAATTTTGCGTGAGTTATCGACATATAGAATGAATGTGGCAAAAGCTCCGGAATAGCGTCACGACGCATGAATTCCTAGCGGATTAAGTCTTCTATTTACGTTTGCCACAGCAGCAACAAAGACCCCTAAATAGCCACAGGAAACTTGATACCAACGCCGATAGGAAAGCACTCCAAGTAAGTGCAAACATGTTCAAACCCAGAGTCGCATCTACGCCATATGACCGAAGAACGGTATCGAAAGTTCCGACTAGACTACTGTACACAACAGTGGCCATAATTGAAGCTGTGAGTAAACCGACTGTAGATATAGATGTAATGATAAGTGGCAGGATCGAACCCACTAAAGAAAACACTGCACAAAATCCGAGGATTGTAGATGTTGCTGTAGCAGAGATTGCAATCAAATATAACCTTACCATAACCTTGGACGCTGAGTGATAGGTTTTCAAGACATCATTAAGGGCTTTAGGGAGTCCGTCAGCAAATATTGTATCATTCAGATGCCAGGCTTGAACTGGATCAAACCAAAAGTCTTTTGTAGGGGTACTGCAGCTGGTATTTGAAGATGAAGGGCCATCTTTATCAGCACAATAGGACCATAGAGCAATCGTGTACCAATCCGCAAGACCTAAGGAGGATGCTGAGACATTAAGGCCCTCGGAAGCTCCAAGAGCAGAGGATATACCACCGAGGAGCGGAACATTGGCCAAGGGAGGATGAATAGACAAATTAGAAGTATCGGCCTATGTTGAAATCCTCAGCATCAGCTCTCTCATAAATTATTTTTTCCAAGTATACCTTCATGAAGTATATATTACTCAAATGAGAATAGATACCTCCTAGACATACCGCTGTGATACATGCAAGAGATACAATATTAAATCCTAACGGTAGCCACGCGGAAATACTCAATTTGCCCATGGTATGTCTCGTCAGTTTGAACTGAGGAATTTGCAGGACTTTTGATACACAAAATCATAACAGTACGGCTCCTCACTATATATCCTCGAAGAACGCCTTCTCCAATCTCTTTATCTAGATTAGCTCAAAATAGCAATGTGCCACCTACAACCAGTCAGTAATTTTATATAATTTCAAAAATAGCTCAGAAGTTGATTTGCTTTTCTATAGTTAAAGATATGGTCAGCATCCATTCGCAAGCTGAAGGGAAGGCAAATCTAATAGTCAATTCCTTGCCGGAGGATTAGTCAAGTTGTTGATCTGAGCTTTGTTGTTCTGTGTCGATTTTAGTGAGCTTATCTCACAAATCATTACACTGTACATTATGGCAATCTCACTATAAAATTAGGACCACAATGACAATGACATACGTCGAAATACGGGTTCGTCTCCAGATGACATCCATTTTTAGTCCATTTTTAGTCACACTATGTTCAGGTGGTGTGTTGTGGGTTTCTTCTCTATCCGCTAGCAAGGTAGAGTCATCACGTCCCCTTATTTTCGCCACCCGGCCAGCAAGGTAAAGTCATCATACAACCACGGGCAATCGAGCAACTTTTTTCCTCCACAGCTAGTAAAGGTCGAGTCATCATGTCCGCACATACATACTCAACCTTTTCTGTGGGAATTGCCGAAGCGGAACAAAGATTTTCCACGACGAGAGACCAAAAGTTTTGGTCCTTGTTCAAATTTAGTTGAGGATCAAACCGTTGTCATCACGAGACCATCTACCTAAAGAAATCAAAATGGAAACGAGGCATCTTACAGAAGCAGCCAGCAGGCGCAGGCGAACTAAGATTTCAAGACTTAATGTTAACTAGCTACAGTACACGAAATTTCGTTGAGGAGAATGCTTAAGCCTTCTTATCTTATACGTGCTCTCTAGCTATAGATCCTTGAATATTCGCTGAAATCCAAACAATAATCAAATAAGTATAAAAAAATGTATGATATTTACCCCCGAACGACTCTATCCACATTATTTGCCTGTCAGTAAGTCTAGAAAAGCTTCAGGACACGCAATTTTATACTTACGGGGTAGCTTATTTCAGAATAGTTTCATATGACTGGACTGTGGAGATTTATTGCGATAGGCAAAGGTGTGTATACAGAATGATAGCAAATCTTCGTTAGGGCAGTTCGTTGCTCTTCTCTTGGTCTTCCTCCATACGCCAGAGTGAGAGACCATACCAGATAAGCGGGAAAGCGAATACTCCTAGATAAATTGTGGTAATAATAATCGTGCTCTTTGCTGTGGCAGAAATCTCCCAATGATGAATTGTGCCTACACTTATAAGGGTATTCCCCAGTCCAGTTGCTGAATTGATAAATCCCGGTCTCTTCTGTTAGTTAAGATTTGCCTATAATAAATCAGACAATACGTACAGAAGTATCCTTTCAACAAGCCATATCGAATTATTTTTCCATCTCCAACTGAGATAGAATAAAGCACATGATGACGCTCCACAAAATAGAGTTCCTAACACAAACATAGGAATATTCTCAAACTTTGAAATTAAAACCTCTTCAGCAGTATTAAGTTTAATGGTTGTAAAAGTTCCGGAGAACAGAACGAACCCGAATAAAAGAAACCAGAGACTGCCAGTGGCAAAAAGCTTGTACTTGAAAGGAATACAATACTCCTCATATACCATATCTTTATGTGTCTTAGGCTTTTTAGGTTTGGATATAAGCGATTCTTGAGATCGCTTGGCATTTTCAGTAGTTTGAAGTGATTGTGCTAGGTTAGTGTCTAAACGAAGTGTTGAGCCACTGGATACTTTCCCGATTGTAGGTATCTGTCGCACAGCGGGATAATGGTGAAACTTTTCCTCTTTAACAACATCATCATGCAACGCTTGGCGTAAACCGAGATCTTCTTCTTCAATAAAGGCAGGTCTCTTACGAGAGAGTGGCATTTTACAATGTGATGGAATGAATACCGTGCACAGTATCAAAGTGGACCGCTTTTAAGTACAAGGAGTGTATCAAAATTTAATTCCAAGTATAGAATCTATTTTTGAAAGAAGATACCATATCATCAAAAGTGACTGTAGTTCTAACCAGAATTGTATGCTATTTTTATATTGCGTGATGACAATCACGAAGATTACTGCAAATCCTGAATGTCTTACAAATTGGATTCAACTCCGCAGGCATTGCCCTGGTCTGGAAATCTTATTTGAGCTTTAATGATTAAGCATATGGAGACGCTTGGATATAAAACCTCGCATCAGTTCACGGACACTGAAACTCTTTGGGTGAAAATTCATCGTAGGAAACAGTGAGACATATAGATTGAAAGTTCCGAGCTAAAAATCGTAGATGTAATTTCCTAGTCTACGCAGATAACATACTATAAAATCTTCTCTTCTCCTGGCAATAGTCTATCTGGTACGGTCCGCTAGATGATGGTGATACTAAAATGTCACATTAGCCTATCTGCTCTCAATAGCTCTTTCATTCTTGCTTACTTGGACCAATTAACAAGGCACAAGATAAAAGTCCACTCTGACCTGTGATCTGGGATAATATCTAAAGGTGGTCTTATTGGATCCTTTGCCAAATCATGGAGCTCTAAAAGTTGAACGTCCAGGGGTGCTTGAAAGAGTAACGTCCCTCCCTGCGTAGCGAGACTCCCTGTGTGGCGAGACAGACCAATGAAATCGCAAGAATTCCGATTTTTTCTTCGTAATATCTCTTTTAAACTAACAACAGTAAAAAGTATTCATATTCAGAGTCAGTAATATGTTCGTCACACTATCCCTCTTAATATAGAGATCTGTTAATCTCGAAATTCATTTAATTTGATTGGCCTGTCTCGGCACACAGGGAGTCTCGCTACGCAGGGAGGGACGTTACTCGAACATTTTTTTGTGCTATATTTTTGGGTATCCCATAGTATTGCTGCAACGATTCAAACGCTTCATAGGCAAAGTAATTCGCCATATAACTAAGTTCACCCGCGTCCTTATTGAGCCATGGCTCGAATTTTGCACTCTTTAGGTATGCTATTGTTGCATTTAAGAGAACTCTAACATTTTGAAGCTCAAGTTCACGACGCCATAAGACATCCAAGGGTCCTGGAGATCGGGATATATTTGATATACAGCAGTGGGCTTGAACGTAAAAGTATGCGCTGGCCCGATAATGTCCATTCTGGAACAAAAGGATAGCTTGGGTTTCTAATATTTCTAGCTGAAACATTAGAAGCGCAGGCACGGCGGATAAACAATAGCTAGACAGCAGCTGTCAGGAAGACGAACATTTCGTAACACGATTCAGATTTGGGTGCGCGAAGAAGACATACCACTAGGAGACAAAGCCGTAAACGATGGATATAGTAGTAATTGTCTCGGTGATCACAACGATATACTAGGGACATACGGAGAGGAGAGATGTTTCATATTGGTAACATGAAGCAAAAGATGTGGAAATCGCTATATATATCTCTGGGGTAAAGCAGAGTTTATGCTAGCTTATCGGTTGTCATCAACCAACTCACGCCACTGCATGAAAGTAGCTCTTGACGCATAAAAACGAGGAAACAACTTTAATCCTAGTCATTTTTGCTCAAGGCAAAATGGCAGCGGCGAAGTAAAGTGAGAAATGTTGATTAGGGGATGGTCAATCGTTTGTTCTACTTTCAGACATGCTTTGTTTACTGCACAACTTTCTCCCAAAGCTAGAGTCTGAATTCTGACAGAGAATATGCAAGAATACTGTATAGTGTAGTCATCGTCAGTTTATGTCTCCATATGCTTCAAACATTGGTTAATCCACGCACAACAAAATTCCTGCTTATTATTCACGTCATAGCACCTTACAAGTCATTTGTTGCATTCATGACATCGCCGGGACTGGAGCAGCTTGTATATACCGGCCAAGAGTAAGCTTGGGACTTTGCGACTTCCCATCGGATGGGAGAGTTCAGGTGAGACCTGAGAGTCTTTGTGGGTTACGTGACGAAGCTGTGAGAGGAAGCGGGATATTCTCCTTGTCGTATCTTCAAGGGGTCCTTCCTGGCCCTTTCAAGAATGCCTCATCAAGACACCCGTGAGCACGGAATACCCGCCACTAGGTGTGTTCCAATTTGAGCGGTGAGGCAACTTTCACATGGTCTGAAATCGAGCAACTCTTGATTTCTTCATTATGCTGCAGCTTCTACCGCCTTCCATTGCCACAAAAGAATTCAGGGAATGAGAAAGACTTGTTTGACGAACATAGGTTTCAGGGCACCGGCATTGCTGATAAGGTTAACGCCTTGTATGGAAATGTGGTAGTACTTCAGGAGGAAGCCCGAAAATGTGATTTTAATCCCCAAAGATGCAGCTAGAAAGTAGCCTGTTACTTGCAACAAAGTCTGTCTTGTCATGGATGTCTTCGCCAGATTCTCTTCCGGTCTATAAATGACATGATATCCGCGGCTCACCAGCACAACTCTACTTTGAAAACGGTCTATTTCCTTCAATTCCTTGATTTACCACCTCCGGGTATCTGCGATTCGTAATAAAACGTATCATAAATCATCATATCTCTCAATCGATACCAGCTACTCTATTACGCTTGGAGAAATGCCGCAACAAATGCCAGATGCAGCACCAGAGAAAGCAATCGAATCTGACAAAGCAGACATGCTAGGACAGGTGCTACAACATATACCCTTGACTGAGCCAGACTTGACTGGGCCGAACTTGACTGGAAGCAACTAGTGCTGATGGCAGTCGGATTCGGCAAAGCCGATATGCTTGGAGAGGTTCTCCAACGCATGCCGGACCTCAACTTGGCGTAACTCAAGTGGGACCGAGCTGGTACTGATGGCAATCGGGTCCAGCAAGACTCATATAGAGCCAGAGCGCAAGGATTGAGAAAGGGAGGAGGTTCGGCTAATAACTGAATACTAAGCTAAGCCAGAAGAAGGAGATTCAGTTCCCTTCTTCCAATTCACTTGAAGCAACAAAAATTATTGACATATTCGCGAAGAAGCAGGTGACGACGTTACCAAGAATGCCAACTCCGATACCAAATCATTGATAACACGATCGACAGAAGCACAACCTATAGAACGCAGCCTTGAACTAATTCCATTCCCGCAACAATTGGCCTCCAGACCCTTCATTGGGATCGGACAACATAGAGATCGTATCATATTTATTTCTCAGGAGAAGTTCTACCTGTAGATAGACTGAGTTCTGACGCTGCCAAGGAAAAGTCGTTATCTTGAGGAACATATGTTATGAGGATAGAAATGTTTGTACACTAAAACTCAAATTCTTCTTCTTCATAGTATGGCTTAACCAGGATCCTAAAACACGCCTTGATTTTTTTTGCTTTTGCCTCCGTCATTGCCTCCTTCATTCTGTCTTTGAATACATCCTTAGCAAACTTCCACAAGTCTTCATTTCCTTGAAATATTGTGATTTTCGTATCACATACAGACATGACAGTTGTTCTAAGGGTCAATTCTATCTTCTCTATGTCGCCGTGGCTGAGCTGCTTCACTTTCGAGATCTCTTCAACGAATGCCAAGAGGGTTGACCCTAGCATTTTCCCTTCGGGCCATAGCTGTTCAATGAGCGGGACCCCCGGAGTGATGATAAAGATTGGTACTGTTGTCTTAGTTTTGGGGGAACAAGATAGATGAACGTCTTGAACTAGATTCTGAGCTTGTGGTGCTTCCCCAACAGTCGCGCCAAATTCTCCAGTAGCGCTTGCCTGGCCCAACAATTGCGGCAGCAACGTTAATCTCGTGGCCACCATAGAAGTGCCGTTTTCCGCAGATTCTCCTCCCTGTAAGCAACTCGTCGTGTTGATTGAGCCAGGTGGATTTTCGATTGTGGGGTTTCTAATGTTGTCTGTGGGACTCTCGAGAACAATCTTCTTGGCGATCGGGGTAATGAAATGCCTCTTTGGCGGAGGAATTTGATGAGATAGATTTTTCCGAGTCGGAAGTCCGGCTCTAAGTCCGGCTCGAAGTCCAACTTGGATGTTGGGGTCTGCATGATCTATCCTCTTTGCTTGGTCATCCGTGGAGCTAGGAGGATTCCAAGGAATCGAGTAGTTTTCTTGGAGCTTTCTCCTTTTCGAATTGCCAGTGGGTCCTTCGTCAGCTCGAGTGTGCTTAGAGTAAGCACCCCACCCTACTAATAACCTTGCTTGAATATCTTCTGGCTGTGTTGCGCTTCTATCCGGAGTTGGTCTGAATATAGATGATTGATTCGAATCGTCCAAGTCAATTCGATTTGTTGCAGTTGGTGAGGGCAGGGCCCTATTACTTCTTGTTCAGTGTTTAGATCATACACTTGTGGTTGGTCACTTTTGACGTACCTGGTCTGTGAGTCCCAGTGCTGCAATACTTTTGCATTCACAGCCTTTGTGACTGGTGTCGAGTTGTTCTGCGGTCCATTTGTGGATGGCATAGCCCCAGGGAATTGTAAGTCGGAATCTTGAATGCAAGTTCTATTGGCTGACCAGAGTCTTTCACCACTCCTGACATTCTCGAGAAATTTTTCCATCGCTTTCGTGAGCTGGTGCTGAATGAAAGGGTCCTGCCGATTAAGAAAGTCTGAGGCAGGTTTACCAGTGCCGATTTGGTATGATTTTCTCCAGTGATGCGCTGCGGTTTGGAACGAATCCATCTCTGCTCAGTGATGCCCCATGAAATCCTAGAAGATCAAGTAGGATTGACTGACGGTAATGTACTTGCTAGGAGTGATGGGGCGTAGCTTTTGGATTTAAACACATCTTGAGGCTGGGTAGTGGTGAAGCAGCTCAGCCACGGCGACATAGAGAAGATAGAATTGACCCTTAGAACAACTGTCATGTCTGTA
>Ga0115849_10018_pt1 | contig 20191 bp, 20 predicted proteins | sample InSIn3SAF170_FD_83863 | JGI IMG/M metagenome (GOLD analysis project Ga0115849, IMG submission 83863) | reverse complement strand
TCTTGCTCTCAGTGTGGAGTTATTGCAGGATGCGATCGCCACTGGGCAAAAAATCGCCATCTGTGGAGACTATGATGCTGATGGCATGACTAGCACTGCTTTATTACTGCGAAGTCTTAGGTGGTTAGGCGCACAAGTTGATTACGCTATTCCTAGCCGAATGCAGGAAGGCTACGGCATCAATAACCGAATTATCCAAGAATTCCACAACGAAGGCTTCAAGCTGGTTTTAACGGTAGATAATGGCATTTCAGCTTATGATGCGATCGCCTTAGCACGAGAACTTGGTTTAAAGGTGATTATTACCGATCACCACGATCTACCCCAAAAATTGCCGCCAGCCGATGCTATCCTCAATCCGAAACTAATTCCCGAATCTTCACCTTATCGCGGACTTGCAGGTGTCGGAGTTGCTTATATCCTCGCAGTGTCTTTGGCTCAACAATTAGGCCAAATTAAAGGATTAGTAAAGCCTTTACTAGAACTATTTACACTCGGAACAATTGCCGATCTTGCTCCTTTAATTGGTGTTAATCGGCGCTGGATTAAACGCGGCTTGCGTCTGCTACCGCAATCACAACTAGCTGGTGTGCAAGCATTAATTCAAGTAAGTGGTGTTAATGATAGCAATAAGACATTAAAACCAGACGATATCGGCTTTCGGCTTGGCCCCCGAATTAATGCTATTGGTAGGATTGCAGATCCCCAAATTGTGATTGATTTACTAACTACAGATGATCTGGGGTTAGCATTAGAACGCGCGATGCAATGTGAACAAATAAATGCACATCGCCAGCAACTTTGTGAACAAATTGAACAAGAAGCGATCGCTTGGATTGAGCAAAGCGATTTAGACTTGCAGCAAGAGCGTGTTTTAGTCATTGTCCAACACAATTGGCATCATGGCGTTATTGGTATTGTTGCTTCTCGCTTATTAGAACGTTATGGTGTGCCTGTATTCATTGGTACATATGAAGCGGAAACTGAGCGGGAGATTGATTCTTCCGCTCAAGTTTCCAAGAGAGATGAACACCATATTCGGGGTTCAGCGCGGGGAATTCCAGAGTTTCACGTATTTGAAGCATTAGAGTTTTCTAAAGATTTATTAGGTAAATTTGGGGGACATAAAGCAGCTGGTGGCTTTTCACTACCAGCTCAAAATTTAGATGCACTGCGATCGCGTCTTAGCACTTTTGCAAACAAATGCCTGCAACCAGAACACCTAAAACCACTGCTAAAAATTGATACTCAAGTTAATTTAAATCAAATTAATCATCAACTTTATAAACAGCTAGACGCGCTTCATCCTTGCGGAATTGAGAACCTCGATCCGATATTTTGGACACCAAATGTCCAAGTAGTTGAGCAACAAATTGTTGGTAAAGGTCACATTAAATTAACACTTACACAAGAGTCGTTTAAAATTAAAGCGATCGCATGGCGGTGGCGTGATTACTTCCCTCTACCTCCCCTCGTGGATGTCGCCTACAAACTACGTGAAAATATCTGGAATGGCAACACCAATATTGAATTGGAATTAATAGGTTTCCGACTTCCAACGCACTCCCCTACTTTTACACCGCTAATTGCACCATTAAAAGCTGAGTTTGATTACAAGCAGCGCCGCTACACCTGTGGTTTCTTTAAAACAGGTACTTTACCAGAATTAAGAATTAAAAACTTTGAAGGTACAGTTCTAGCGATTGAGTCAGGAAAAAATATTGGTTTATTAGGCAATAAGCGTGAAAATGCGACACAAGTTGATCTTTCTCAACCATATTTTTATAACTTGATTCAGGCTGCGCTTAGTGCTTTAGAAACAGCCAAAACACATCCTTGATAAAGAAATGATAAATTCTTTAAAAAGATAACTTAAATTATTACCTTAGTTTATTATATTTAGCTACCTGAGTTAATACTTTACTTGTTAACTAGAACTTGACAAGTGCAAATACACTTATTGCATAGTTAAAACTGATTTATTGAAGGAATTACGAATTAAAAATGCGAAAAGGGAAGTAATCGCAATTGAGCAAGGTGTATTACAAGAAATTTACGGTAGTTCAAATACTATTCAAAATAACTCTAATGAATTAAAAAGGGGGATAGTAACTATTCCTCCCCCTTTATACTTAAGCGTTGGTAGTTATCGCTATTATTTTTACAAATTGCCACCGCGAAAGGCAAGCACAATAATAACTGCTGGGCCAGCAAGCATAATTAGCGCGACTGATACTAGCTGGAAAAGAGTTTCCCACTGAAAAGTGCTTACTGCATCGAAAAAACCAGATAAAAAGTCCATTTTTCCTCCGAAATTGACCCAACCAATAGAATAATTTAACTAAAATCCCGAATCTGATTTTACCGTCATGGCGATCACCTAATTTAATTAACTTAATAAATCTATAAAAAACAATAAAAAATCCCTTCCTTCTCTCATTTTGGCTGATCAGCGGATAAAACCGTTAAGCTCAAAGGGCAAGAAAATCATAGCCTACTTTGAAATTATGGCTACCTGGCAATGTATCCAATGTGGAGCCTGCTGTCATCTTAACCCTGCTGATCGTCCAGATTTGCACGAGTATTTATCCCCAGACGAACTGGAGTTATATCTCAGCATGGTAGGTGAAGGTGGCTGGTGTGTGAATTATGACCACAATACGCGAGAATGCCGGATTTATGCGGATCGCCCTCGTTTTTGTCGGGTAGAGTCAGAGGTATTTCAGGATTTGTACGGTATTGAGCCTGAAGAATTGAACGACTTTGCAATTGACTGTTGTCAGCAGCAGATTTTGGGAGTATATGGCGATCGCAGTTTAGAAATGCTGCGCTTTACGCAAGTAATCAGTTTTTAACAGTGGACAATTGACAATTGACAATTGTCCCGAGATCGGGTTGAATTCCCCCACCATTTTTGGTGGATTGTTTTAGGGTGGGGAATAAAAATCCCCATCCTAAAACCTCACGAATAAATATCAACTGTCAACTGTCAACTGTTTAAGCTAAATTCTTACGTTTTATGATGCAGGGTTGATTTTTGTAACAAAGGTAGAAGAAAATGAAAAGAATATGAAAATAATTTAGCTCAACTGCCCGTGAAACTTGATACTTTACCTACGTTGTCTGGTGAGTCAACAACGCCGCCGCTTGTAAAAGCTCAGACAGACAGTTTTATAGTTGTTGGTGATAGTTCCAACACACAGCAGCTTGCTACCAAGAAAAAATCATTTGGGGCAGTTTTTGGCTCTACTTTTTTAACGATCTTTCTAGCAGAATTTGGCGATAAAACTCAATTATCAACTCTTTTAATGAGTGCAAAGTCACAGTCACCTTGGAGCGTGTTTTTAGGCTCTGCTGCTGCACTGATCACAACTAGCTTGTTAGGCGTTCTTTTAGGACAATGGTTAGCCAACCGAGTTGCTCCAAAAACGATAGAAACGTTAGCAGGCGTGACTTTACTACTGATTTCAATTACTTTGTTTTGGGACGTAGCGCAGTTTTAAGGTGGAGTGCTGGATATGGACTGGAATTTGCTAGGAATAACCTTTATTACCGTATTTTTGGCGGAATTAGGAGATAAAAGTCAATTAGCGGCGATCGCATTGAGTAGTTCTAATTCCCCACGCGCTGTCTTCTTAGGATCAGCCGCAGCGCTGTTATTAACAAGCTTACTCGGAGTGGTTGCGGGAGCAGTTGCGCCACAGTTATTGCCAGTGCGTTTAGTTAAGGCGATCGCTGCTGTGGGATTTGCTATTCTTGCTATACGCCTACTGTGGCCGAATCCCGAATTAACTCAAGATCCTAAAGAAATACTTTGATAAATCAAAAACCCCTCAAAATTTTCGAGGGGCCTATTTATTATTGATTTGAAATATTAAGCTAATCTTGATTGAAGCACCAGCCTAAAAGTGTCCCGCCAGCAATCAGCTTTGTAGCTTCCATTATCCAGTAACCAGCGTGTAATTGGCTCATGATTGCAGGCATCTCAGTAGCTGACTCAAATAAATTTAGTTGCAGTCCCGCAGCGCTTATTTGCGGCGTTAAGAAATAAGTGTCAACTAGAGATACAGCTAGCAACAGCACGGATAAAGTAATAGCACCACGAGTCCAATTATTTGCAGCGAATTGTGTGTTCTTTAGAACCAACACACCTGTGAGAATTAAAGCAGCACATACTAATTCAATGCGATTAAAGTTCCAGAAAATCAGATATCCGGCTGATGCAAAGCCAGATTGAGTCATCATTCCAGAAACATATAAGCTAGGTATAATTACCCAATCTAAAACTATACTACTGCTGAACCAGAAGCCCAAAGTCAACATGACAGTTGTTAGCCAAGGCGATCGCTTTAATTGCAGATTAGAAGCAGCAGTCATAAAATTTCCTCTAATTTCTTTCTAATTTTTAGCTTAACGAGTTTATTTAGCAATAACTATGAAATATTTTTTAAAGATACTCATAATTAAACAATGGAATGAGTAGTAAAAAGTGAAGACTGAGTCGAAAAAAAGCTTTTTATTATTTATTATAAGTTTTATTAAAAATTATTAAAATAGGTGCTGCATCAAGCGGGATAGGTAGCAAAATTCTCCTAAGTTTAGGGTGAAGCTACATCTACTTGCTGCGCTGCTGTTGTGCCAAAACGACTGTTTTCCCAAATCCAGTTGAAGTAGCTGATCACCAGTTGGATTGTCACTGTCTGCTACCTTCAGTGTGGGATTGCAGAATGGTATCTACCTGTTCGGGGCTGACTTGAGGATATTTAACCCTTACTGGTTGAGCAAATCCACACTTGTTTGACGCATGACCCAATCAAGTAAACATTATCACTACTTGTTAAACTATAGTTTGCTAGTTTGACAAATAAGTCTTAGCAATGTCTAATTTATGTGAAATTAGATTAAGCAGAAAAAAAATTACTGTAATTTCATTTAAAAAGCAATTAAGCCGCATAAAACAACTAGGCGTTTTTTTAGTAATCGGACAGTAAACAACGCTAAGGCTGAAACTTAAATACTGTCTAGGTTTTGTATCCAAATAATTGAGTTTAATTGAGAACACAATTACAAAGCATTTTACTCCTTAAAACACTGATTCTATATTGTGAGTTTAGCCTGAACAGTAGTTTAGCAAGGAGTTTCAGATTTGGTCCCGTCGGTAGCAGTCTTCTTTACAGAAGTGCTAAAGTGCGATTGCTACATCCGATTCTAGGTGTTAGCGTTGTTTTTTGTCCACTTGCTACAAAAAGGCGAAGAAGCGTAAAATTCTAACAATTGACGAATTGTTAATATTTTTTATAATTAAATTTTTAGAGTTATAGTCGACATATTTACCAGCAAATTCTTTATACGTCCAGTATTTTACGGTTTTTTAGTAGGTTTGAGTATTTCTACTGCTTTTAGTATCAAACATATAGGTTACGCCCAAATGCCAGATTCTGAAAGTGTTCCAAGTAAATCAGCCCCCTCAACTAAAGCTCCTATAGGCACTAAGTTAGGGTTAGACGAACTTGCAGCCCTCTTGGATGCTTCTGAGCCTACAAATGCGAAACCAATTAGAAGAGTTGTTATCTCTCTTCCGAACGATATGCCCGAAATACATCGTTTCCAAACAGCTGGAAATACTGCTATCCGGGAATTCTTTTTGATTGCAGGTGAATCGTTGAAGTCAGATGACAGAACTCCGAAAACTGTTCCAGATTTAACCACTCCTCAAGGTTGGAGAGCTATGCTTCCTAATGGTGGAACTATTACTCTAAGGCTTAGGAAGGAGAACAATGGTAAGCAGCAAAGAACGGTTGGAGAACTTCGATTAAAAGATCATCACATATCAGGGTACGAAGACATTAACCAGATTGAGTTTGTCGCTGAGTAGTTTTTCATAGACCGCTTCGACAACCAAAAGCTTAGATTTTGTTATAAAAATCAATTAAAAATTAATATGAAAATTAGATTTTCTTCAGCGTTTGCTTTTGTTTCTGCTTCAGTTGTTGGGATATTTTTTGGTAATGTTGCTATTAGTTCTGTCGGAAATAAAACTTTTGTCTATAGCAATTCTAATGTAGTAGACAAGTCAGTACCTATATCTGATTTTAAGGTTTTAGATGACTCATACTTAATAGCAGCAAGCACTCAGCTTAATAACTTACTGTTCAACTCTACTTATAGATATAACAGCCCTGTTCGCTACTATAAAATTACAGCCCCCGATTATTCCGCAGCATACACTACACCTTGGTCTGAATTCAACAACATTATTGATACTTATTCTTTAAAACCTCCTGCATATACCACTTTAGCAGGGTGGGTTTACACGCTAACTTAAAAGGTGGTGGCACAGCGAATCTGAGGGAATATGGTTCATCTATACAGACTGAGCCAACGGTAGACATTTTAAATCACTACACTGCTACTCTCAATGGTCAGACCTTCTCTCAGGTTAGAGAAGTTAAGTTTCCCTATATTAAATCTCTTTTTTGTCCTGCGTCTACTACCAGTTGTTAATGAGAGCCTCTGTCAAAATAGTTAACATTATGAAGCAGTAAAAAATGTTTTTTCTAACGAAACAGGAGTATCGCCAAAGAGCAGAGCCAGAGTTAAGGAAAATATTTTTGAGTACAAACTCAGACTCGCCTCTCTTCGGATGCAACGTCGAAAGTGTGAAAATTTTATACGAGTACTTACCTCCTGACGTACAAATCATCAATGCCATCATTCGATCTGCCTCAAATTTAGGCGATACAGGTTTATATATATCTATAACGAACGAGAGAATCGTTGAAGATAACGCACCCATACCCGAACATTGGTGGGTTCCTTTCGATGAAGTATCTATTTACTTGTCTTGTAATACAGATGTTTTTAATTTTGCTTACCAATTAGAAAATGTTATTTACTCGCCCCAAGGAAAGTGGGGTTTAATGTACAGTTTTGAAAAATATGGAATATTAGCAGGGAATAAAGATTTTATCCAGCATTTTTCCCAAGATTTTCCATTAATTGACCGACAAATATCGAAATATTTAGACTTCGTTCGTGAATGTATAACTGTACATGGACTAGGCAAAGTCAACATTACTTGGCTAGGTTCATTCTTGAAGAAGGTGTATGGCGCTGATATCGCTAGAGTATTACTACAAGAATCTCAACTTGAAGAATACGTTTGTGTTGAATAGGGGTATTACAACGCTCCCTGAAAAATTCCAACTACTAAAAATGAAGCTATTTAAGACATAGAAGTAAATAGGATAGTGTTAGGTAATAAACTTTAAAATTTAATTAATTCTGATAATCTGGATTTGGCACAATGCGCGTTATAACTTGGTTGGGAATAGCACTCGCTACAACAGCTATAGGGGGAATTGCTGAGGTAACTCAAGCGGTTCAGCTACGAGATGGCACAGTCTACTTTGTGCAACCGCCTGAACTGGTTGAAGCGACAACTACATTTAAAGACGTTAATGTCTGGGGTGCGACATACTATTTCACGCTTAACCTACCGCAGAATGCCGGAGAACCTCTGCAAAGGGTAAATATTAACCAGCATGACGGAACCTCTGACATTCGTTTCGACCTTAAGGATAGCCGCGCTTTTGTGGGAACACGCGATCGCAAAGAAACAAAACTAAAACTAGGCGAAGTGACGCGGGAAAAGGACACAAAAACAGTTTTGGTAACATTTGATCCGCCTGTACCTCCAGGGAAGACAATTACAATTGGTCTGCGTCCGGTCAAAAATCCGATGTTTTCCGGTATTTACTTATTTGGCGTAACGGCGTTTCCACAAGGCGAGAAATCACACGGTCAGTTTCTTGGTTTTGGACGGCTTCACTTCTACGACAGTAGGAATTAGCACTCTTAGCAGAGGAGCGGGGGAGCGGGGGGAGCGGGGGAGCAGAGGAGCGGGGGAGCGGGGGAGCAGAGGAGCGGGGGAAATAGTATTATTTTTATTCCTTAACCCCTAGCCCCTAGCCCCTAGCCCCTACCTTGACGGCGGTTCTCTGCTTGAGCAAGGAGTGAGTCAGCAAAGGCGATCGCATCACTAGCAGAATGTCCACCAGCCAAAGTCGCTAGTTCTTCGCGGCGAGTCGTGAAATTGTCGAGCGTTGTCACCCGCACAACGGTACGTACATCAGATTCAGGCGTGAACAGTGACGGTTGATCGATCACTTGTTTATCTACTCGGAAGTGACGATCTGCCATTGCTGCAACTAGAGGCTGGTGGGTAACACACAGAACTTGGTGGCGTTGACTTAGCTGGTGCAATTTTTCGGCGATCGCTTGTGTTACTCTTCCCGAAACCCCAACATCAATTTCATCAAATACTAAGGTTCCAGCAGCTTCAGACTGGGAAAAAGTAGCTTTGAGTGCCAACAGAAAGCGGCTCATTTCACCACCAGAGGCAATTGCTGTCAAAGGTTGTAACGGTTCACCAGGGTTAGGACTAAACAGAAATGTAGTTCGGTCTGCTCCTGCTGCTGTTGGTACACTAGGAGCAATTTCAACTTCAAACTGTACTTTCTCCATCGCTAAAGGCTTCAGTTCTGCTACTAGCCGCGCCTCAAGTTGAGCAGCAGCTGTTTGACGTAACTCAGTTAATGAGTTGCAAGCTTTAATTAGTCTTTGTTGATACTTCTGCTCTTGCTGTTCTAAAGCTTCGATAGATTGTTCACCGCTGTTGAGTTCTGCTAGCTCTGCTTGGATGCGCTCATAATAAGCGATCGCTTCAAACAGTGTGGGCCCATACTTGCGGCAAATCTGCTTTAGTTCCCGAATCCGGTGTTCCACTTCCACAAGCCGTTGCGGATCAGCCTCCAATTCTTCCCCATAAGCATTAATTCGTCGTCCTGCTTCCACAATAGATGCCAAAGCATCACTTACTAAGTCTAAAAGTGGTTGCAAGCCCGAATCATATTGCACCATATCACCTAAAGTAGACTCAGCTTGTGCCAGTAAATCCGCACTTGCTGGCGTATCGCTATCGTTTTGGTAAAGACCTTGATAGACTTTGTAACTTAGCTGTTGCAACTCCACAACATGACTCAGCCTGGCGCGTTCTTGCTCTAGCTGTTCAACTTCATCTGACGCGCCCAAATTCGCTGCCTTTAGTTCCTGAACTTGATAAGTTAACAAGTCGAGTTGCTGTAAGCGATCGCGCTCCGATTGACGGCGTTTTTCTAAACTAGCTTTTGCTTGTTGGTAATCCGCAAAGGCAGTAGCGACAATTTCCCGTTGCTGGACATGACTTAACCCACCGTAGAGATCCAACCAGTCGCGTACTTGCGCCGCTTGTCCTACCTGAACTGTTTGACCTTGAGCCGTAATTTCAACCAAGCGATCGCGCAGTTCTGCCATTAGCTGTCGATTCACCAGCACTCCATTTAAACGCGATCGGCTGCGGAGGCTACCTCCACTTGTCGTCATTTCGCGGCTACAAACTACTGAAGAATCATCAATTAAGTCAATTTCTTGTTCTACTAACCAGGCGGCTAAAACTTGATCTAGCTTAAAAGTTGCTTCCACCATTGCCCGCTTTGTCCCAGTGCGAATAACGCGACTGCTGACTTTACCTCCTAAAGCAGCATCAATCGCATCCAAAATGATCGATTTTCCTGCACCTGTTTCGCCAGTTAATACATTTAGACCTCTACCGAATTCTAGATTCAGGGTGTCAATCAGGGCAAAGTTTTCAATCTGGAGGGAGAGTAACATGAAGACCTATTCACCGTGAGGACAGATGCTGGATGCTGGCAATTGAGTAGATACTAACCATCACTATCAACTACGATTGACCGTAGCTAAGGAGCAAGTCTACCAAACCTAGTGTAATGTGACTTTGAGGCACAAAGACAAGCGCCCGTTGCTTTTATTTTTTGTTGAGTTAAACAAGTAATATAGCTTTATCTCTCTTACGGTAGCTAGCTAAAAAAGCAACTTAGATTAACTAATTGTTACAATAGTTAATATGGTCACTCCGATGCGGTTCCAAATTAATGAATGTGAAAATGGCCCCTCCCTCTGTCCGAAGTGATACCGAGCCAGTGATGATCACCCCTAAGTTTCAAGAAGATTTAACTCATTCCTCTATTGATATAACCGTAGCGGAGCGACCAGAACAAACGGCAATTATCCCCAGCACTGTAGAACTAGATACACTGCGCTATGACCCCGTAGCGATCAGGGCGCAATACAGCAATCAACCGCTACAAGTCTTGGGCCGAATCCTAGCAGTATTGTGGCCAACATTGACATTTGCTCTTGGTTTGTGGTGGGATCGGCAACGAGGTCGTGTTGCTCAAAATCAGCAGCGAAGAGCAATTCAGCTACGAGAACTGTTGACCCAACTAGGCCCTGCTTATATCAAAATTGGACAAGCACTGTCCACAAGACCGGATTTAGTTCCTCCGCTTTACATGGAAGAACTAACGCTGCTACAAGACCAAATACCACCTTTTCCCAACGAAATCGCTTATCAGTTTATTGAAGAAGAATTAGGCGATCGCCCCGATCAAATTTATGCCGAATTATCACCCCAGCCAATCGCTGCGGCATCATTAGGGCAAGTTTATAAAGGAAAACTAAAAACTGGCGAAACAGTAGCCGTTAAAGTCCAGCGTCCTGACTTACGCGATTCCATTACTGTAGACTTATACATTTTGCGCCGCCTTGCTGCTTGGGCAAACAAAAATATTAAAAAAGTGCGTAGCGACTTGGTAGGTATCCTTGATGAATTCGGCGATCGCATCTTTGAAGAGATGGACTACATTAATGAGGGAGAAAATGCCGAGCGATTTGCCAAACTCTACGGTCATCTCAAAGATGTTTATGTGCCAAAAATCTATTGGCAATATACCCAGCGTCGTGTTTTGACGATGGAGTGGATTACAGGAACTAAGCTGACTCAAGTAGAAGCAATTAGCGCTCAAGGAGTAGATGCGCGTTATATCATCGAAGTCGGTGTCCAGTGTTCTCTACGTCAACTGCTCGAACACGGCTTTTTTCATGCTGACCCCCACCCTGGCAATTTGTTAGCCACCCCAGATGGTAAATTGGCATATCTGGACTTTGGCATGATGAGCGAAATTAAGCCTGCTCAACGGTATGGCTTAATTGAAGCAATTGTCCACATGGTTAACCAGGACTTTGATGGTTTGGGTCGTGACTATATCAAGCTAGAGTTTCTCACACCCGATACAGACCTAACACCGATCATTCCAGCGCTTGGGCGTGTATTTAAAAACACATTGGGAGCGAGCGTCTCGGAATTGAACATTAAGAGTATTACCGATGATCTATCGGCCTTGATGTATGAGTATCCTTTCCGTGTCCCTGCTTACTACGCTTTAATCATCCGCTCACTGGTTACTTTAGAGGGAATTGCGATCCACATTGATCCCAACTTTAAAGTTCTTAGCGCAGCCTATCCTTATGTCGCCAAGCGCCTGTTGACAGATCCAGCGCCAGAACTACGGGAGTCTTTACAAGATTTGTTATTTAAAGACGGTAGCTTCCGGTGGAATCGTCTAGAAAACTTGTTACGCAATGCACGTAGTAGTCAGGATTACGACCTCAGTCAAGTAGTTGATCAAACGCTAGAGTTTCTGTCTTCAGAACGCGGTGCTTTGATTCGGAACAACCTAATCGATGAAATTGTTAAGAGTGTCGATGCTCTGGGTAGAAATGCCTTGCATAGTGCTAGTTATGCACTGCGGAACCGTGTAGGGTTAGCAGTTAATGAAACTCCTGGTGCATCAACAGAGCAAGAAAAAACTATAGAAAATATTAAACGGATCTGGAATATCCTTCAACAAACTCGTGGCTTTGATCCAGCGCGGATTGCTCCTCAGATTTCGCAATTGGTGTTTAAACCAGAAGTACAGCATATCGGACAGCAAGTTGCTAGCCGTTTAGCACAACGAGCGATCGCGCGTTTGATTCGAGAAGTCTTAGTTTCGCCAGAAACGGCTTCTAATAACGGTCACAAGCCAGTACCTGTAAAAATTTAAAGGTGTTAGGTTACAGGTAATAGGTGTTAGGAAAGAAACTATTACTCAACACCCAACCTCCAACGCCCTACTCTTGCTGCAAAGGATTTAGAGGTTTTAGGTAGTACCCAACACCCAATACCCATCACCTAAAACCCTTTTCTATTCTTGATTATCGCCTTCTTTCTCACGTTTGATACTTTCTTCTAAAGCTTGAATTTGTTCTCGACGGGCTTCGACTTCTAGCGCTCGCCGAGACAATTCTTGATTTTGCAGAGTCAGGGTTTGCCGCCACTGTTCTGCGCGTTCGGTTTCCTGTTGCAAAAATTCTGGTGTAACTCCACTGGTAAGGAAAGTTTTTACTAAGTCCAGCACCCAGCTAGTAGCATTTTGAATGTTATCGATCTCTCCAGTTGGAGAAAGCTCTACTAAAACAAGTAATCCTTCACTTAATACGTTAGTACAGCCCCTATATAAAATCACCTCGGCTGGAGGCATAGTATTTTTCTCAACAATTATTTTCCAGCTATATTCAGCTTCTTGAAACGCCAGTAATCGCAAAACTAATTTGCCTGACAATTCTTGCTTTTGCACCTGTGCCAGATGGAGCATTACTTTTTTTAGGGGCTAGGGAGCATTTTTAGCAGAGGAGCTAGGGAGCAGGGGAGCAGGGGAGCTAGATTATTAATATCGACTCGCCGTTCGTCATTTACTGAGAAATCGCTAATAGCTAGTATTTATGCTAAATGACGGAGCCGCTCACGCAAAATTTCCGCTTGTTTTTCAGCTTCTTCCATTGCATCCCGCGCTCCTTTAACGACTTCTGGTGGTGCTTTATCGACAAACTTAGGATTGTTCAATCGTCCACTTAATGATTTAGCTTCGGCTTCTGCCTTGCTCAAACTTTTTTCTAGCTTCGCACGTAGCGCCGCCACATCAATCACTCCCGCGAGGGGAATTAGCACTTGCACTGTCCCAACTACGCCAGCAATTACGGGTTCTATTTCTTTGTCAAGAGCATTAGTAATAGTCAATGACTCAACTTTAGCTAAATCTTGAATGTAAGACTGTCCAGTTGTGAGAATTTGGCGTTCGCGATCGCTTTCACTTTGCAATATCACCGTCACTTTCACTCCTGGCTTGATATCCGCTTCTGCGCGAAGATTCCGAATTGTGCGGATAGTGGCAGTTAAAAGTTCAAACTGCTGTTCTAACTGGGTATCAATTAATGTTGTGTCTGCTTCTGGATAAGATTGCAGTCCCAATATTTGCCCAGTTTCTGCTTGAGTCAGCGTATGCCAAATTTCCTCTGTAATATGAGGCATAAATGGATGAAGTAATTTTAAAATTCCTTCTAGAACATAGGCAAGAGTTTGTTGCGCCACTTGCCGCGATTGAGCAGCTGCATCCTTCTGTAGCCGAGATTTAACTAATTCAATATACCAGTCACAGAAGTCACCCCAAATAAAGTCATAAAGTCCTTTTGCGGCTTCCCCCAATCCGTAGTTGTCAATGTAATTACTCGTTTGCTTTACCACTTGATGGAACCGCGAGAGAATCCAGCGATCGCTCAGTTCTAAAGCCTCGCTCCCGTCGTGATCCCCCTTTGTTAAGGGGGGATTAAGGGGAAATCTCAGCTGCTGCGGGGTTTGACCATCTAAATTCATCATCACGAACCGCGAAGCATTCCACAGTTTGTTAGTGAAATTCCGCGATGCCTCTACCGACGGTGACTCATCAGTTTTCCGATTGTACTCCAAGCGGATATTTTGACCCGCTCCCGCCACTTCCTTCACCAAGGTATAACGCAGAGCATCCGTACCGTATTTGTCAATCAGCAACAACGGATCAATACCATTGTTTGCCGACTTGGACATTTTTTTACCGTTCTCGTCCAGCACCAACCCATGAATATAAACATCACGGAAGGGCATTTTATTTGTAAAGTGTCCAGCCATCATCGTCATCCGCGCTACCCAGAAGAAGATGATGTCAAACCCAGTTACTAAGGTAGATGTAGGGTAATAAAACTCTAAGTCACGAGTTTGTTCAGGCCAACCTAAAGTAGAAAAAGGCCAAAGTCCCGAAGAAAACCAAGTATCTAATACATCAGGATCTTGTTGTAACTTGACATCTACGCCAAACTGTGAAAAAGCTTTTTCTTGTGCTTCCGCTTCATTCTGTGCCACCACAAATGGCGTTTCGTCAGTAATTTCTCCTCCGGTTTCACTTACAGCGTACCAAGCCGGAATTTGATGGCCCCACCACAATTGACGGGAAATGCACCAGTCTTTTAATTTCACTAGCCAGTCACGATAGACCTTTGTCCAACGTTGGGGTACAAACTCAGGGGAATTTTGCTGATCCAAAAATTCCAGAGTTTTGTCAGCTAGGGGGCGAATTTTGACGAACCACTGAGTTGAGAGCAAGGGTTCAACAGGAACTTTACCGCGATCGCTATACGGGACTGTATGCTTATAGTCCTCCACCTTCACTAAAACCGAGTCTGCCTCCAGCAGTTGTACCACATTCTTACGAGCAACAAACCGATCTTGCCCTTGGAATGGCCCTGCATTTTCGTTTAAAGTCCCATCCTTATTCATAATGTTGATCATCGGCAAACTGTGACGCTGACCCATTTCAAAATCATTTAGATCGTGCGCGGGTGTCACCTTGACGCAACCTGTACCAAATTCTGGATCGACCAACTCATCAGCAATAATCGGAATTTCCCGATTCATAATCGGTAACGTTAGCATCTTACCAATCAAATGTTTATAGCGATCGTCATTAGGATTCACCGCCACAGCTGTATCACCCAACATTGTCTCTGGTCGAGTCGTCGCCACCTCCACATAGCCAGAACCATCAGTAAGCCCATAGCGGAAGTGCCACAAATGCCCATTAACTTCTTGGCTTTCCACCTCTAAATCAGAAACAGCTGACCCAGTAGCGGGACACCAGTTGACTAAATACTTACCGCGATAAATCAACCCTGACTCGTAGAGACGAGTGAACGCTTCCATCACTGCTTTGGATAAGCCCTCATCCAAGGTGAATCGTTCCCGCGACCAATCTACCGAGACACCCAAGCGCCGTAGTTGATTAACAATTGTGCCTCCAGATTGAGCCTTCCATTGCCAAGCGCGTTCTAAAAACTTCTCCCGCCCCAAGTCATAGCGGCTTTTCCCTTCAGCCTGTAGCTGTTTATCTAAAATCGCTTGTACTGCAATGCCAGAGTGATCAGTTCCAGGTAGCCACAGAGTATTAAACCCCTTCATCCGGTGGTAGCGGACTAAAACATCAATCAGCGTGTCATTAAAGGCATGACCCATGTGCAGAGTGCCAGTAACATTCGGCGGGGGAATCATAATGCAGTAAGGCTCGCCGCCGCGATTTGGGTCAGCTTTATAGACTTGGTTGTCTTCCCAGTATTTTTGCCACTTGGCTTCCGTAGTAGAGGGGTCGTAAATAGTGGGCAGAGTGGGGATAGTTGCGGTCATGGAGGGAATGTGCTTTGGGTAAGGCAGTGATAGTTACTTAAAATTCTGCCACAGGGTTGTTGAAACTATGATAGATCGCCTCTATGGGCGAAGAATGGATACCTTTTAGTCAGATACTTGCTGGATATCCTCTAGAAAAGTTAATGAGAATGACTGAGGAGATTTTAATAAATGACTCACAAAAAATGTCAAAATGGAATTGACAAACTACAAGACAAGAAAGTTTAATCTAAATTGCTCTAAATATGAACAGATTTATTTGTTTAACAATCAATAATCAAGTTTATTATAACGCCACTAAAGCTTAGTAAGTATGTATGCACAATGACTACAGTTAAATTTAATCAACCACCCTTAGTTGAGGTTGCTTTTGGAGTTAAATTTGAAGCTCCTGAGTTTTCTTCTGTGCATTTTGGGTTGTACTGGGAAACAATTCGTGACAAATTTCCCTTGCAATTTGATAGACCACCGAACATAGAAGACAATACTTTTTTTTCAATACCGCCTCTTCGTAGAGTTTGGTTTTTGTCTAACGATAAACGAAGACTAATACAACTACAAGATAATCATTTTAGTTATACCTGGAGCCAAGAAGATGGAGAAGAATATCCTCATTTTGAACCTCAACCGTCGCGCATTCCCCGTCCTCGCGTAGCAGGGCGGGGTTAGCGATGGACAAGATCCTCCGGCTCCACTTCATTCTGGGTCTGGATGTATTTCTTAATAACGTCCAATGGTGCGCCGCCTGCCGATATAGCGCAGTATGCAGATGTCCAGAACACAGACTTCCAATAGAACTGGTTAACGTGGTCAGCGAACTCACGCCTGATTTCTCTACTTGATATCGTTTTCAGAATATTAACTAATTTTGATACTGATATATCAGGAGCCATATCTATTAATAGGTGGATATGGTCAGCTTCGCCATTGCATTCAGTTAGCTCACATTTTTGAGTGCGGCAAAGCCGAATTAATATTTCCCTTAAACGCTCTAATATTTCAGGAGTTATCACTTTCTTCCTGTATTTAGTAACTAACACTATATGCACCCAAAGCCTAAAGGTACTATTGCATGGTGTTTTAACCTATCAGACATACAATAACTATGATATACTCTGTATATGATAACTCGCCGCATCACATTTAAGTTGTACCCCTCCCGCCAGCAGCTAGATAAACTGTATTACTGGCGTAGAATGCACTGCAATCTTTATAATGCGGCGGTTGCAAATCGCAAAACTCAGTGGAGGCATTACAAACATTCGGTTAATTATTTTGAGCAGCAAAACTCGTTACCTGAGTTTAAAAAGGTATGGCATGAATTTGTAGAACTTGGCTCTCATGCACTGCAAGCTACCTTAAAGCGTGTAGACCTAGCGTTTAACCGTTTCTTCCGTAAGTTAGGTGGCTATCCAAAATTCAAATGTGAGATTACGGGGGGAAGCTTCCCCCCGTAACTCTCGCAGCTTCGCGCCGTTATGCTGGTTGGAGTTATCCAGATGTTGCAGGTTGGAAGACTTTAACCGATGGTAAAAACGGGCATTTAGAATTATCCAACTTGGGTAAAATTCAGATGCGAGGAGAGGCAAGAACATGGGGAAAACCGACTACCTGCACAGTATTTTGGCGTAACAATAATTGGTATGCGTCAATCACTGTTAATTGCCTGCCAGAACGGGCTACCACTAGTACAGGCGCAGTAGGCATGGACTTGGGGTGCGAAACTGCGGTTACACTCTGGGATGGTGAACAGTCTAAAGTAATAGAAAACCCTCGCTTTTTTGGCAGTACATTAGCCAAAATTAAAAAGACATCTATTCAACTTAGAAGGAAAACAGCACCTAACTTCAAAAAGAAGATTAGAGCGTCTTCAAGGTATAGAAAAGTTCAGAACAAGGTTAATAAACTTAAGAGAAAATCAACCAACCAAAGAAAAGACTGGATTCATCAAGTTGCTGCACAGATAACTAAGAGTAATTCACTGGTAGCAACAGAAGAACTTAATATTAAAGGTATGACCGCAAAGGCAAAGAACGGTAATAGAAAATGCCAAAAAGCAGGACTTAATCGTTCTATTTTAGACGTGGGAATGGGTGAGCTTCTTAAAACTTTGGAGTATAAACTTCAAGAGGCAGGCGGCTTTTTGATCAAAGCTCCTACGAAAAAAATCAAGCCTTCTCAATCGTGTCCTGCGTGTGGTCATCAGCGTAAAAAAGACTTATCTGAGCGTACACACTATTGCGAAGTCTGTCACTTCCAAACAGGGCGTGACGTAGCAGCTGCAATGGTGTGTCTCAATTATGCTCTGGGGCTAGGAACTAACCTCAATACTCGTGGAGTTCAGACCTCTACTGTCACGTCTACGGGCGGTTGGCAGCAAGTGTGGGCAGTGAAGCGAGAAACCCCGCCCTCGCCTTCTTAGGCAGGGCGGGGTAGTTCATACAGTTTCTATTCTTAAACATCAAGCAAGTCGTGGATGTAAAGCGACTGAAATTATTTTGGACAAATGTGAATGCCAAGAAGCCTCTGGCAATGCTCAAATATAGTTAAAAGCTCTGTTTTCTTTTTTATCTAAATTTTGTAAAAATAGAACTCACTCTCTCCCTTCTAATTGTCCTCTGCGTCCTTACACCTGTGTGGTTCAAAAAAAAGGGACGCTAAGAGCGCCCCAAAAACCTCTAAATAACTCAAAGTGTCTAGACGTTAGCCGCTACCCTGGCTGGCTTCTTAGCAGTCAAACGCTCATAAGCTGCCCGCATCTTCAAACCAGTAAGCACTTGGAATAGTCCAGTACCATTGTTGGAACCCGGATACTCTCTATGCTGAAGCAACAGATGTGTCATCTCACCTGGGTACTTAGTAGAAGTATTGCTCAAATGGCTTTCGATGTAGCTGACTTCTTCCAGCCTGTCAAACTGACCATCCACTTCTAAAACTGAGACATAGCGACCGTAGTAGACATCTGAGCCGTAGAACATTTGCATCCCTGGGTAAGAGCAAGTAAGCTTGCGTCCACAGGGAGTCCACTGAATGGTTGACCCTTGATCAAACAGGTAAACTGGCTCCGAACCTTCCAGGTCTTCTCGCTGAAGCATCCTTACCCGCAGTACCCGACGCTCTTTATCATCCTTGATCAAGTTAGTGGGCAATACTTGAATAACAACGTCGGCAAATTCTCTCTGTGGCTCAATGTATGCCTCAAAATCAGGGCGACGAGCATTAATCGCCTGCATGACATCTTCATAGCGATGACCGCGCTCTGCCATGTCTCGCTGAATCTTCCAGGCAATCTTGACTTCATCGCTGATGTCGAGATATACACTAAAGTCTAATAGCGATCGCACTCTCTCATCAAATAACGGATGCAGCCCTTCAACCACAATAATGTGGTTTGCTTCCACCTGCTCTGGTGGATCGATCATGCCGGTTTCGTGGTTATAGATGGGCTTATCAATTGTTTGACCACTCTTAAGCGCTTTAATTTGTTCATACATCAGGTCAAAATTGTTTGCCCTGGGGTCGAGTGCAGTGATACCCGTTTCTTTGCGCTGGATGCGATCCAAACTGTGATAGTCATCTAGACAGATGACTGTGATCAATTCTTCACCAAACAAATCGGTTAACCGACGCAAAAAAGTGGATTTACCGCATCCGGAGTCTCCGGCAACTCCAATTAAAACCACGCGATCCGGCTTACTCATAGGTTTCCTCTAACGACAAGATAGGTCAATTTTAAAGTTGTTTGTTTGCTAAATTTGTAGCCCGGAGGTTACTCTGTTGCTCTGTAGCCGCAAAAACCACAGATGCGTTAACAACAACCGATACAGTTAAACTGCATCGTTTAATTGTTGCCCTTTATGAATACTGTAGAAGCAATACCCTTACGGTAAGACTAAGTGTCTTCATGAATTGCCCCTACTTTGGCTGGTAAGTATTTTGTCCTACTGTTATAGTAGATTCTACCAGAATGGGATCTCCTCTACAAGCCTGACGGAGCCTTATCGTCTGACTTAGTATTTATGCTAATGTTTAGTTGCACTTTTTTATAGAAAAAATCAAAACTGACTCGCTTTTGACATTTTGCAGGTTATTTACACTGTAGGGTGATAAAAGAACAGATGTTGGATTTACCACAATCGTTTAACGAGTGAGCCTATCTTGGTAAGGTTATAAAGGCTACTTTCTTCACATATAGGTTCTCACTACCCGATAGGGGGGTGAATCTTGTCTGTGGTGCAAAGGGCTTTTTTCAACAATTTTTTAAGTAAGGTTCGGAGAAATTTAATCGATGTACAACTCAAGCGCCGCTGACGGGGCAGCCAATACTTTATCTGGTAGCCGCGTTTTTATTTACGAAGTGGTTGGTCTCCGTCAGAACGAAGAAACTGACAAAACGAACTACCCAATTCGTCAAAGTGGCAGTGTGTTTATCAGAGTGCCTTACAAGCGCATGAATCAAGAAATGCAGCGTGTCACTCGTATGGGCGGGAAAATTGTCAGTATTCAATTAATGAACGCTGATCATCAAGCAAATGGTAAAGCCACATCTACGACTACTGATAATCAAGCAAATGGTAAAGTCGCTGTTAATACTAACAGTGCAGCAAATGATGTTTAAGAATAGAAACTGTATGAACTACCCCGCCCTGCCTAAGAAGGCGAGGGCGGGGTTTCTCGCTTCACTGCCCACACTTGCTGCCAACC